>Ga0302215_10000173_pt1 | contig 49349 bp, 42 predicted proteins | sample II_Fen_N3_1_FD_194580 | JGI IMG/M metagenome (GOLD analysis project Ga0302215, IMG submission 194580) | Peat permafrost microbial communities from Stordalen Mire near Abisko, Sweden - II_Fen_N3_1 | ecosystem: Environmental > Terrestrial > Soil > Wetlands > Permafrost | place: Sweden: Abisko... | reverse complement strand
TATCTTGAAAATAAAACAAACTATTGAAAGTCAGATACGAACAGATATTGAACCAACAGGGGCAGAGATTCCTATGTTGAAAAGTACAGAACGTATTAAGAAAATTATGGAGCTTGAAATGCGATCTCTGTCAGCTGAAACTGCTGATACTGAGCATTTGCTGCTCGCTATTTTGAAAGAAAAAAATAATTTGGCTGGAGATGTTTTAATTGCTGAGCATTTGACCTACGATCAGGCAAAATCGTTTATTGAAGAGCCAAAAGAAGCTCGAATGAGTTCAAATTTTCAGGATGAAGATGATGATGAGGACGATTCACGTCGCAAAAAGAAACCAAGTTCATCGGCAGGAGTTAAGCAAAGCGATACACCGGCTTTAGATACTTTTGGTACTGATATTACCAAAGCAGCGTTGGAAAACAGGTTAGATCCAATTGTTGGACGTGTGAAGGAAATTGAGCGTTTGGCACAAATTCTAAGTCGTCGTAAAAAAAATAATCCAGTGTTGATTGGTGATCCGGGTGTAGGTAAATCGGCTATTGTTGAGGGACTTGCTCTTCGAATTATACAACGTCGTGTTTCGCGCGTGTTGTTCGATAAACGTGTTGTATCGCTTGATATGGCTTCAATTGTTGCCGGAACAAAATACCGTGGACAGTTTGAAGAACGTATTAAAGCCATTCTCAATGAATTGTCTAAAAATCCGGATGTTATTTTGTTTATCGACGAAATTCATACGATAGTTGGAGCCGGCGGTGCACCAGGATCTTTGGATGCTGCGAATATGTTAAAACCGGCTTTGGCTCGTGGCGAAATTCAATGTGTTGGTGCTACTACACTTGACGAATATCGTCAGAGCATCGAAAAAGATGGTGCTTTGGAACGTCGCTTCCAGAAAGTGATGGTTGATCCAACTACAGCCGAAGAAACGCTTCAAATTCTTGAAAATATTCAGGAACGGTATGAATATCACCATAATGTACGCTATACACCCGAAGCTATTAAGGCTTGCGTTCATTTAACCGATCGCTATATTACCGACCGTTGTTTCCCTGATAAAGCTATCGATGCTTTGGATGAAGCTGGTTCGCGTGTACATATTGGCACTGTTTCCGTTCCAGCAGAAATTGAGGAACTGGAGAAAAAGATTGAAGATTTAAAGAAAGAAAAACTGAAAGTTCTTTCAGAACAAAAATACGAATTGGCTGGGCCTATCCGCGATCAGGAAAAGCAATTACAATATCAACTTGAAGATGCCATTAAACGTTGGGAGGAAGAAGCACAGCTTCATCCGGAAACGGTTGACGAAGAGCAGGTTGCTGAGGTTGTGGCGATGATGTCAGGTATTCCTGTTCAACGAATTGCGCAAGCTGAAGGTTTGAAACTTCGTCAAATGAAAGAAGCTTTACAAGGTAAAGTTATTGGACAAGATGAAGCTGTAAACAAAATTGTAAAAGCAATTCAACGCAACCGTATTGGATTAAAAGATCCAAATAAACCTATCGGATCGTTTATATTTATCGGACCAACTGGTGTTGGAAAAACGCATTTAGCTAAAATTTTGGCTGAATTTATGTTCGACAGCTCTGATACCTTGATTCGGGTGGATATGAGTGAATACATGGAGAAATTTAGTGTTTCCCGCTTGATTGGAGCGCCTCCGGGATATGTTGGTTACGAAGAAGGCGGTCAGTTGACTGAAAAGGTTCGTCGTAAACCGTATTCAATTATTTTGCTCGACGAAATTGAAAAAGCACATCCTGATGTTTTTAATCTGTTGCTTCAGGTAATGGATGAAGGTCGATTGACAGATAGTTTAGGACGTCGGATTGACTTCAAAAACACCATTATTATCATGACTTCCAATGTGGGAACACGTCAGTTGAAGGATTTTGGTAAAGGAGTTGGATTTAATACACCTTCTGAAATAAAGATGGATACTGAATTCTCCCGTGGTGTTATTCAAAAAGCATTGAATCGTACTTTTGCACCGGAGTTTCTGAACCGAGTTGATGATGTGGTAATGTTTGATCAATTGAGTAAAGATTCAATTAAGGCTATAATTGATTTGGAGTTGAAAGGTATTTTTGGCCGTGTAACAACATTAGGCTATAAATTAGAGCTAACCCCAGAAACCAAAGATTATATTGCAGATAAAGGGTATGATGTTCAGTTTGGTGCTCGTCCATTGAAACGTGCTATTCAAAAATACCTTGAAGATGAATTGGCTGATGTAGTTTTGAGTGGAGAGTTGGAACCCGGCGACACAATTTTGATGGAACTAAACGAAGAAACAAAAGTGATAAAGGCTAAAATTGTAAAACCGAATATTGCGTTGACCGATAATCAACCATTGGCTTTGTCGGAGTAATACATAAAAGGCTATGATGTGGAAATCCCCGCTACAACAATTGTTGCGGGGATTTTTCTAGCTTTTTTCAATACTATTCCTAACTTTTGTATTTCTACATTTTCAATAAATAACACATGCAGCCTTTAGCAGAACGATTACGTCCACAAACGCTCGATGACTACATTGGCCAGAAGCATCTGGTTGGTGAAAAAGCTATTTTGCGTCAGATGATAGAATCGGGGCGAGTAGCTTCGTTTATTCTCTGGGGACCTCCGGGAGTTGGAAAAACTACGCTGGCTAAAATTATTGCTAATAAGCTTGATCGTCCTTTTTATACGCTGAGTGCTGTAACTTCGGGTGTTAAAGATGTGCGTGAAGTGATTGAAAAGGCAAAATCGAATCGCTTTTTTTCTCAAGGTGTAAATCCCATTTTGTTTATTGATGAAATTCACCGTTTTAGTAAGTCTCAACAAGATTCGTTGCTTGGAGCCGTTGAAAATGGAACGGTAACACTTATTGGAGCGACTACTGAGAATCCATCGTTTGAGGTTATTACGCCGCTGCTTTCTCGTTGTCAGGTTTATGTTTTGAAGTCGCTTGAAAAAAATGATTTACTGGAATTGGCTGAGCGGGCAATACGAACCGATATTGAACTGAAAAATCGGGAAATTTTGCTTGACGAAACAGAATCGTTGTTACGGTATTCGGGCGGAGATGCTCGTAAACTGCTTAATATTCTGGAGCTTGTTGTGGCTGCAGAACCTGAAGGGACAGTACATTTTACCAATGAAATAGTGACTGAACGCCTTCAACAAAATCCGTCAGCTTACGATAAGGATGGCGAAATGCACTACGACATTATTTCTGCATTTATTAAATCGATTCGTGGTAGCGATCCTGATGCAGCTATTTATTGGCTAGCCAGAATGGTGGCTGGTGGCGAAGATCCGAAGTTTATTGCGCGCCGATTGGTTATTTCGGCAGCCGAAGATATAGGTTTAGCAAATCCGAATGCTTTATTGTTAGCCAATGCTTGTTTTGATGCATTGCAGAAAATTGGGTGGCCCGAAGGTCGCATTATTTTGGCGGAGGCAACTGTCTATTTAGCTTCGTCGCCTAAGAGTAACTCGGCTTACCTTGCTATTGATGAAGCATTGGCGCTGGTAGAACGAACAGGAAACTTACCGGTGCCACTACATTTGAGAAATTCTCCTACCAAATTAATGAAAGAATTGAACTACGGCAAAAACTATAAGTATTCGCATGATTTTCCGAATCATTTTGTTGATCAGCAGTTTATGCCCGATGAGTTAAAGAAGGAACGCATTTGGCAAGTTCAAAACAATCCTGCTGAAAGCAAATTGGGAGAATGGTTGAGAGCTTTGTGGAAGGGTAGATTTTAGAAGTTGAATTAACAAAAGAATGGAGTTGCTCAGGTGTATTACCCGGAGCAACTCCATTTTTAGTTTTAATTATATTGAAATTTATTGGTTGTTAGTGTTTTACAGGTTCAATTCCAAAGGTAAAACCACCTTTTACACGTTCAATTAGTTCAGGTAGAATGTCGGTATACTCACCAACAATACCAAAATCAGCAAAATGGAAAATGGAAGCTTTAGGATTATGGTCAATTGCCACAATTTTTTCCGATTCTTTCATCCCGGCAATGTGCTGGATAGCTCCTGAAATACCTACAGCCACATACACTTTAGGACGTACTGTTTTACCAGTTTGACCAACCTGACGTGCATATTCCGAAAAACCTTCGTCAACTACCACGCGGCTACAAGCCCATTCAGCCTTTATACCTTTTTCTTTCAATGTGTCGGCTAACTTCTTTATTAATGCTAATCCATCACCTGTTGCACCACGTCCACCAGCAATGATAATATCCGCATCAAATAAGTTGACAGTGTTACCTTCTCCACGAACTGTTTGTAGGATTTCAACTGAAAATTCTTTTTTGTCTAGTTTCGGTTCGAAAGTAGATATTTCTCCGGTATGACCTTCCACTTTTGCCGGAACTTCGAAGGTGCCCGCACGTGCTGTTGAAATTTGAGGATAAACGAACCCGAGAATGGTTGCCAGTTTACTTTCGCCGTAAGTAGGACGACGTGAGTGTAGAATTGGCTTATTAATGACTTTATCTCTACGATTTACATATTCGCCAATTTCCAATCCTGTACAGTCGGCAGTTACACCACTGCCAGTTTTTACACCAACACGAGGTGCTAATTCACGTCCCGAAGTTGTAGCTGCAAAAAGTGCAATCTCAGGATTACGCGCTTTAATAACCTGTGAAAAAATAGATGAGAATGGAAGTACTAAATATTCTTCTAATCTATCGTCTTCAACCACAATAACTTCATCAGCACCATGTTCAAATAAGGTTTTTGCCTGATCCTTCACATTCTTGCCAATTAATAAAGTCATGATTTTAGTGCCCTCGCCCAACTGATCAGCCAAATGGCGCGCCGGAGTCAATAGTTCTATTGATGGACGTGCAATTTTGCCATTGGCAATTTCGGCCCAAGTCAAAATTCCTTTTGCACCGTTACGATTGTCATAGAACGGAAATTCAGGTTTTTCTGCAGTTTTCTTTTCCTCAGCTTCTTTTTTATCAAGTACATTAGCTCCTTTTTTGTAATTGGCCAATAGGCTGTCGACTAATGTAGCTTCGTTATGTCCTTGCGACATGATAATCGGAGCACGCTCACTCACGATATTTACAACTCCTGCCACAATGGTAGGAGAGCCACCTAAACCAATTTTCTCAGTTCCTAAGCCAATGTCGTCAATTCCAAATACAGTCACTTTTGCATTGCGGGCTTTGATGGCGCCGGTCAATGACGGTTTGCGTGGTGGAATGCCTGTGGGAGTTAATGAGATAGTACATGGCATTGGCAGTTTCATCATTTGATAACCACCTTCGATAATACGTTTCGCAATAACATTACCTTCACCATCGGCTTTCACAGTTTCAACAAATGTTGCTTGAGGAATACCAAGGTTTTCGGCTACCTGAGATGGAACGTGTGCTGTATCACCGTCGCTGGTCTGACGACCGGCCAAAATGATGAACGGTTCTTTTGATTCTTTGCTGAAGCCTAAGTGCCTAAGCATAGTAGAAATAGCCAAGCCGGTTGCGTAGGTATCGCTACCACCTAATTTTCGGTCGGAGAGGAGGAAAGCCTCGTCGTATCCCATTGAAATCGCTGTACGTAAAGCTACTTCGAATGAACCTGGTCCCATAGAACAGGCAATTAAACGTGCATCGGGATATTGTTTTTTAAGTTGTAATCCGGCCTCAAGACCAAACTGACAGTCAATATTGATAATTGACTTTGCTTTTGTTCTGTCCATCAATCCATCGTCTCCCATACGCATTTCTGTTGGGAGTGGAACTTGTTTTATTAAACTTATAATTGTAAGAGCCATTTCTTTAATTATGAATTATGAATTAATAATTATGAATTAATCACATGTTTTGAAAATCAGGACCATTGCCACCATTTGGAACACTCCAGGTAATTCCATCTCCCGGCGTTTTAATATCGCAAGTTTTGCAATGCATACAGTTTTCAGCATGAATGCGTAACTCTTGATGCCCGTTTTTGTCAGTATATAATTCGTATACTTCCGAAGAACAGAAGAACTGACAAGGAGCACCGTATTGCTTGATATTAATGGCTGCAAATGATTCAGGGTTATTGATTTTCACGTGTGGAACCTGTTGTTCGTCATGGTTTACGCCTGAGAAATACACATCCGTAACTTTATCGAATGTCAATACTTTATCAAAATCCAATTTGCCTTTGAATCTTTCTTTGAAAGGTTTTCCTTTGAATTCGGCCAGTGTTTTGGTGGTATCTTTGTCTAAATGAGATTTTAGACGACCAAAGAAACCGGCTCCTCCTGTAATTAATTGAGTTCCAAAATGGAAAGCTCCAATAATCAAACCCTTTGAAAATCCCTGACGGAAATTTCGGGTTGGATACATGTCTTTATAAATGATACTATCTTTGATTGCTGCTTCATAAGCCGAAAGTGTTTTCTCTGTGAAGCTATTCTTTACCAAAGCTTCTGCTGCTGTTTTTGCCGCCAACATGCCAGAAGTAATTGCTAAGTGAACACCTTTAAGAGCCGGCATTGCAACAAGTCCTGCACTATCGCCAACAATAAGTGCATTATCGGTATAAAGTTTTGGTATTGAGTACCAACCACCTTCGGGTAGCGTTTTTGCTCCGTATTCAGCAAGTTTTCCACCTTTCAGAAATTTCGAAATAAATGGATTGGTTTTCCATGCCTGAAATGCATCATGTGTATCAAAAGTAGGATCTTCATATTCGAGACCAACTACCAATCCTACGGCTACTTTATTATCGTTTAATCCGTATACAAATCCACCACCAAACTCATTCAGATTCAATGGGTAGCCCATGGTGTGATATACTTCTCCGGGCTTGATATTTCCTTCAGGAACATTCCAGATTTCTTTTACACCAAGCGAATATATTTGATGGTTTTTATCTTTGTCCAACTCGTATTTATTAATGAGTTGTTTTGCCAGACTGCCACGCGTTCCTTCAGCAAAAATGGTCAACTTAGCTTCAATACGCGTTCCTGCCTGGAAGTTTTCCATTTGGTTTCCATGATGATCTACCCCAGTATCAATGGTTTTAGCTCCGATTACTTTGCCATCTTTGTACAGAATCTCGCTTACCGAGAATCCCGGGTAAATTTCAACGCCTTTTTCTTCAGCTTTTTTTGCTAAAAAACGACAAACTTGTCCTAACGACGCTGTGTAATTTCCTGCATTGCTCATGTAGGGTACATGAATAGGCAATTTGAACGAACCATTCTCACTTAGCAAAATAGTCGCATCTGTTGTCACTTTCGCATTAAACGGAATTTCGCTAAAATCTACATCCGGAAGTAAACTTTTGAAAACATCGGTTTTAATCACTGCGCCCGAAACAATGTGGCTACCAATCGAACTACCTTTCTCAATTAATAAGATTCGGTGGTTCAACCCTTTTTGTTTCAATATATCGGCAAGATGAATGGAAGTTGCAAGTCCCGAAGGACCACCTCCAATAATTAAAATGTCCGTTGAAACGGTATCAACTTTACTCATTTTTAATTTATTTAAAAATTGTGTTTAATATATTGTGTGAATCTTAGTTTTATTTCAAGTCGTATTTAAGACTAAAATAATTTGACATACAAATAGCAGCCTCCGAGAATTTGTTTTCGATCTTTTTTTAGTTGCTTATTATAGGTAGTGATGATTTGATTTCAGGAAGAACTATACCGTATTAAACCTGTATATCTTTTCCCGAAGAAAGGATGGAATGTTTGATTTGTTATAGATAAATTCAAGTTGATATTGATTTAATTCAATAAAAATTCAATAATTGGCAATAAAGACTTTCGCGTTTGTATAATATTATTAGGCAAAAATAAGCATTTTAATTGGTCACCAACTTATTTTTTGTATTTTTATCCTTAATAATGATTAAATTCTGCACATTTTATTGAGACTTGTGCAATTTAAGTATTGATTTTGATTTTGTTTTATAAATATGCTTTAAAAAACCGTGTGCGAACACAACAATTGGTCAGACACAACTCAAGAAAAATGAATTTTTGACTCCTCCGTTTATTTTCCGTACCTTTGCACAAAATCGTATTCCGTCAAGGTAAATGTTTGAACTTGCGAAAGAAGAACGGATGCGTTAATATTCTATGACATTTGATAAATTAGATCTTATTGAGCCGATCTTAAACGCTCTTAAACACGAAGGTTATACCCAACCAACTCCTATTCAGGAAATTTCAATTCCAATTGTACTTAAAGGTAAAGACTTATTAGGCTGTGCACAAACAGGAACCGGAAAAACGGCTGCTTTTGCTATTCCTATTTTACAACAATTACATAAACTTCGGACTAACGATAAACTTCAACGAAAAGTAAAAGTACTGGTTGTTACTCCTACGCGGGAATTAGCCATTCAGATTGGTGAAAGTTTTGCCGCATACGGACGTTTTATGAATTTTCGTCATGCTGTAATCTTTGGTGGTGTTCCTCAGAATCCACAAGTGAATACGCTTAAAGCAGGAGTTGATATTTTAATTGCTACTCCTGGTCGTTTACTTGATTTACAAAGTCAGGGTTACGTGAAATTGAACGAGTTAAGTATTTTTGTTCTTGACGAGGCTGATCGTATGCTTGATATGGGCTTTATTCATGATGTAAAAAAGTTGATTAAAATTATTCCAGCTAAACGTCAATCGCTATTTTTTTCGGCTACCATGCCCGATTCAATTCGTGTATTGGCAGGAACCATCCTTACTAATCCGGAAGAAGTTGCTGTAACACCGGTATCAACTACTGCTGAAACCATTCAGCAAGAGATGTATTATGTTGATGCAAATAATAAGAAGGATTTGTTGATTCATCTTCTTGAAAATAAATCAATCAAAACAGCTTTGGTGTTTACACGGACTAAGCATGGCGCTGATAAAATTCAACGCATTCTTGTAAAAGCGAATATTAAAGCGGAAGCTATACATGGTAATAAATCGCAAAATGCCCGTCAGAATGCATTGCGCAATTTCAAAGAGCGTACAACGCGAGTTTTGGTTGCAACTGATATTGCTGCACGTGGAATTGATATTGATGATTTGAATTTGGTAATAAACTACGAAATTCCCAATATTCCAGAAACTTATGTACATCGTATTGGTCGTACGGGTAGGGCAGGGCTCGATGGTAAAGCCATCTCGTTTTGTGACGAGGAAGAATTGGAGTACCTGCGCGATATCCAGAAATTAATTGGTATGGAAATTCCGTTGATAAAAGATCAGCCTTATGCTGCAGATTATGTGCTGACTGACAAACGATCGAAAATTAAACCAAAAGTTGCTACACGCGGTAAAGGTTCGGGTATTGATCCCGGAAAAGGAAAACGTCGAAGTGGAAATGACCGAAATGTGAGTAAACCTCAATCTTCTAAAACTCCGGTTTCAACAGCAGCAAAATCTGAAAGCTCAGCCAAAAAGGTGTTTGTTCTGAACAAAAGCAGGTAAAATCTGTTTTACTGTTGAATTGCCATAAAGTTAATATATAACTATCAAAAGGCTTTAGTTAAATGGTTTTTTACTATTGAGCTAGAGCCTTTATTTGTATAATATTTAAGCAGAATAGTATCCTGTTAATAAATAAACTATCTTTGTATCCATGAATATGCTCCATAAAGATATTAAAACATATGCGTTTTCAGAAATGGCTCAGCAGCATTCCGATTTTGCTCTGAAACCAATTGAAGATTCTTACCGTGCTACTGCTGGCGCACCTGATAGTCCACATCGACATGATTATTACACAATTATCTTTATTGAAAAAGGTGAAGGAACTCATCTGGTTGATTTTACTGAGTATAATATAGAAGACCGAACTATTTATTTTATTCAACCTGGACAAATGCATCAGATTGTTTTTACTGCTGAACCTCTGGGTTGGGTAATTACTTTTACTGAGGAATTTCTTATTTCTAATTCCATTCCCGAAAAGATGATAAATGATATTTATCTGTTTAATGATTATGGACAATCTCCACCTTTATTAATCAATGAACGCGACATACCCATTTATAAAAGTTTGGTAAGTCAAATGTCCCATTTTTCGGAGTCATTGGAAACATATACGCTTGAAGCCGTTGGTTCTTTGGTGAAAATATTTCTTATTCAAAGTAATAATCATTGTAGTCTGCGTAAAAGCAACAATCCTCAACTTATCGAAACCGGTAACCATATTCTTCGTACTTTTAAACAATCGCTTAATAAGAAATTTGCTACGTCACATATGGTTTCCGACTATGCCGACGAATTGGCTGTGACAGCAGACTATTTGAATAAGACGGTGAAAAATCTCACCGGTAAATCGGCTAAAGATCATATTATTAGTAAATTAATTACAGAAGCAAAGCGTTCATTATTGTTTAGTAATATTAGTAACAAAGAGTTAGCTTATGAGCTTGGGTTTGAAGAATCGGCTCATTTTAATAATTTTTTTAAGAAAATAACCGGTCAAACTCCTTCCGAATTTCGTGTTTTAGCACGTCAGTCTTGATTTTTGCAATCATTCACCCGATTTCTTTACTTTAAGCAGCATCCTGTTGCCGTACCTTTGTCGTATCAATTTGAAAGAAGATTTTCAAATTATAAAACGACAGAAAAATGAAAGCTGTATTACATAAATCAGAAACACGTGGGCATGCCAATCATGGTTGGCTCGATACTCACCATACCTTTAGTTTTGCCAATTATTATGATTCGGAGCGCATTCATTTCGGGGTGCTACGAGTTTTGAACGACGACCGTATTCAAGGTGGAATGGGTTTTGGGACTCATCCTCATGATAATATGGAGATTGTCTCTATTCCAATTTATGGTGATTTGGAGCATAAAGATAGTATGGGTAATCATGGAGTTATCTCGACAGGTGAGATTCAGGTTATGAGTGCAGGAACCGGAATTTTTCATAGTGAATTCAATAAAAATAAGGACAAAGAAGCACAATTTCTTCAGATTTGGGTGGTGCCAAATAAAAAGAATGTGACTCCGCGCTATGATCAGATTTCAATAGCCGATATTGAAAAACCAAATGAGTTTTATCAAATTCTATCGCCAAATCCGAATGATCAAGGAGTCTGGATTCATCAAAATGCTTGGTTTTATTTGGGCGATTTATCCGAAAATTGGGAAGGTACTTATAAGCTGAAAGACAAACGAAATGGGGTTTATTTCTTTGTTATTGAGGGCGATCTAACAATCTCAGGTCAAGAACTCAACAGAAGAGATGGTTTGGGTGTATATGAAACAGACTCGATAGAAATAAAGACAAGTACAATAACAAAGCTACTTGTGATGGAAATTCCAATGGTGTAATTTGAATGAAATAATCAGTAACAATTTAAATAATAATTTGCCTGAGAGCATTTAATCTCAGACTAAAAAATAAACAATATGAAAGCAATCAAACAATTTTTAGCAACTGACCAACAATCATGGTCATTATTAGTTTCTCGTTTAGCATTAGGTATTGTAATATTACCTCACGGAATGCAAAAAGCTTTGGGCTTTTTTGGTGGATATGGATTTGCAGGAACAGTTGGATTTTTCCAAAGTATGGGAATGCCGTATTTAATTGGAGTACTTGTTATTCTAGCGGAATTTGTAGGTTCAATAGGTATTATCTTAGGACTTGGAACTCGTTTTATGGCATTTTCAGTTGGTTTAACTATGGCTGGAGCAGCCTTTTTAGGTGGTCATATAAATAATGGTTTCTTTATGAACTGGTTCGGAATGCAAAAAGGTGAAGGTATTGAGTACTTTATTCTTACCGTAGGGTTTGCTATTGCTGTACTTATTGGTGGAAGTGGTAAATTTTCTTTCGATAATGTTATCTCTGCAAAATTGGATTAATTTGTAAAATGAGCCAATAGGAGCAAAGTCTCCTATGGGTTTATTTTTTCTTTTTAAATGCAGCCCGCAATTCATTCTCTGCTTTTTTCTCCAGAATTATTCGTGTAATTAATTCAGTTGGAATTTCTTGCTCCGGTTTAAATCTGATTCCACCCAATGAAGTGTCATACTCACTAAGTTCATCCTCGAATTTTTTAAGAAGAGTTGAGCTCATGGATGTAAACGAAAAATGATTTTTATGAGCGCTAAATCCCACGAGCATGTAGTAATAGCTGTAACAGGCTATCCCATAGCTTACTGACTCTTTTGCATCCGGTGCTAATGAGCGAACTAATTCACGGAGTTCTTCCAATGATTTTCTGTAAATTTCAGGTTGAGCCTGAATGTATTCGTCTACGGTTTTTATACCTAGTTTTTCCGATGTTTTGTCCATTATTATAATTGCTTTAAATGAGCTGTGGTAGGAACAATTCGAATTTAAATATGGTTCAATTTGGCAAAAAAAATATCCGGCCAACTGAATTGAACCGGATATTTTGACAACATTAGATTAATTATGGGAATCTTAGATGTTTTCGTCGATCAAATTAATTTTTTGTTCAATTAATTTGCTTTCTTCTTTTAAAGCTTCAATTTTGCGTTCCATTTCTTTAATCAGTCCTCCTCCTTTTTTCGAATTTGACGAGAAGAAACCAATATTATTTTCGTAGGTTGCAATTTCAGATTTTAAGTGTTCGAAGGCACGTACCAACTTTTCGCGTTCGCGGTATAGCTTGTTTTCTCCTTTACCGGCCATGTCTTTCACATTGGTGCGGAAGTTGTCCATGCGGCGGTTCGATGAATCTACATTTAGTGCTTCAAATTGCTTGTCAACTGCATCGCGGTACTCTTTGTATACTTTGTCCTTCTCTTTGAACGGAACGTGCCCTAGCGTACTCCATTCTGCCATTAATGCTCGCAAAACTGTTAGCGATTCAGCAGGGTTGTCGTTTTTTTCAAGACTTATTATCTTAGTTATAAGCTCTTTCTTTTTGGCCAAGTTTTCAGTTTCAGCACTGCGTTGTCCTGAAGTACTTTTATTTTTTTGTTCAAAAAAGAAGTCGCAAGCTGCAATAAAACGTTTCCAAAGTTCGTCCGAAAACTTTTTAGCCACAGGTCCCACTGTTTTCCACTCTTTCTGAAGTTGGATTAGTTTGTCTGAGGTTTCTTTCCATTCAACACTGTCTTTCAAAGCTTCTGCTTTCTCGCACAATGCTTTTTTCTTTTCAGTATTTACTGTAAGAACGTTTTTGGTTTCTTTGTAGAATTCACCTTTAGCAGCGAAGAAAGCATCGCAGACCTTGCGGTAACGGTCAAATACTTTCTGATTTACTTTACGTGGCGCAAATCCAATAGATCTCCATTCTTCTTGCCATGCCAAAATGGTTTTTGTGGCCTCGTCCCAAGCTTTATAGTTGTTCAAATTGCTGAAGTCAAAGGCTTCAATTTTATCACATAAAGCGTTTTTAGCATCATAATTTTCATCCTCCAATTTGCGGATAGAATCAAAATAAGATTGGTGTTTTTTGTTGATAACTGTAGAAGCTTCTTTGAAACGAGTCCATATTTGCTCACGAATTTCACGAGCAACCGGTCCTAATTCATGCCATTCTTCGTGCAATTTTTGTAAGTGTTGAAAAGCTGATATAACATCGTTTTCCTCTGCTAGTTTTTCAGCTGATTCACAAAGTTGAGATTTCGATTCAAGATTTTTTTTGAAGTCGTATTCCCGAAGTTCATTGTTAATTTTAATCAGATCCCAGAATGATTCCTGATAGAGGTTATATTGTTTCCAAAGCTCAGTAGAGGCACTTGCAGGCACTTGTCCAATTGATTTCCACTTTTGTTGTAATGAGCGAAACTCGTTTATATGAATTGAAACATCATCATTGCTTTCAACTAACACTTTCATTTGTTCAAGAATGTGCTGTTTCTGTAGAAGGTTTGTTTCTTTTTCTTTTTCTAACTGAGCCATTAATGCAGCTTTCTTGCTTCTAAACTCATTTAAAAGAGTTTTAAAAGCTTCTTCCAATTCATCTTTCGGAGCAAGAAATTCAATTTCTTCACCACCATCATCCAAGAAAGCTTTTTTGAGATCTTCAATGTCTGCCTTTACTTTTTTGTAAAATAGTTGTTTTATAGTTTCAACATCTTCTTTAACTGCATCCACTTCTTTGCTGATAAGCGATTTAAGGATTTCAATCAGTTCTCCTTTTGTACTTGTAGTATAATCAGGGGTTGATGGTTTCACTTTTTTCGGTTCTTCAGCAATAATTGTTTCCAAGATTACTTCAGGTGTTACCTCAGCTATTACTTCTGCGGGAACTACAGTTTCCTCTAGAACTTCTGTTGGTCTGGTAATTTCTAGAACTTCAGTTTGTTCTGTAGTTTCGCTTGGTACAATTTCAGGATCCTTGGTTAAATCAAGTGGGCTCATTTTCAGTTTGTTTATTTGGTAAATTCAGTTTTTGCATTTCTACAAAGAAAAATCTATTTTTCTGTGATTTTTTCTTAGAGGCAAAAATAGGTTATTTTTTTTAAATAATGTTATTTCTCGCCAAAAAATCTTAGTAGATATGGTAGAATTTTTCCAACATTCTCTACTCTAAGTTATTTTCGGTGCGAGATATAGGTATTGGCTTGTTGTGTTGGGTTTATTTGTATATCGTTTATGCTTACATGTGCTGGACGTGTTACGATAAACTCAACTGTATCAGCAATATCTTCTGCATTCAAAGGGGTTAAGCCTTTGTATACTGCTTTTGCTTTATCCTCGTCGCCGTGATAACGTACAACAGAAAACTCAGTTTCAGCCATTCCGGGAGATATAGAGCTTACTCTAATACCATATTTCACTAAATCAATACGCAGACCTTTTGTAATAGCATTTACAGCGTGTTTAGATGCGCAGTAAACGCTACCATTTGGATATACTTCAATTCCGGCAATGGATGATATGTTGATAATGTGACCAGATTCTTTTGAAATCATGCCAGGAACAACAAGTTTTGTAATGTATAGCAACCCTTTTACGTTGGTGTCAATCATTTGGTCATAATCGGCCAAATCACTTTCATTGAAAGGGGAGGCTCCAGCAGCTAAACCGGCATTATTTATCAACAAGTTAATGTTCTTTAGTTTTTCCGGTATTGATTCAATTGCTTTGGTGCAGGCGGCGTTATCTCTAACATCAAAGCACAATGGCAATACTTCGATGGGAAATTCAGAACGTAACTGAACAGCTAAATCATTTAAGCGCTCTTCTCGTCTACCTGTAATGATAAGGTTATAACCCAATTTGGCTAGCCTAAATGAAATGGCGCGTCCAAATCCTGATGTTACTCCTGTTATTAATGCAATCATTGTTTTATATTGAAATTTATTAATTCACGTTTGCTGAGTTCACGATTCGAAAACTATTTAATGTATTTCAAATCATGCCCCATGCGGGTTTTCTTAGTTTCCATGTAAAACGCATTGTATTGATTTGGTTCAATCTCTATTGGAATATTTTCAACTATTGATAGGCCATAAGCTTCGAGTCCAATTCGTTTTACAGGATTATTGCTCAATAGTTTAATTTTTGTTACGCCTACTTCGCGAAGGATTTGTGCGCCAACCCCATAGTCACGCTCATCGGCATTAAATCCCAAATGTATGTTTGCATCAACGGTGTCCATGCCTTCTTCCTGAAGTTTGTAAGCTTTTATCTTATTCATAAGGCCTATTCCACGACCCTCCTGATTCATATATACAATAACGCCTTTTCCTTCTTTTTCAATAAGTTGCATGGCTTTGTGAAGTTGTTCGCCACATTCACAGCGCAAAGAACCAAAAATGTCGCCTGTAATACATGATGAATGAACACGAACCAGTATCGGTTCATCTTTTTCCCATTCGCCTTTTATTAAGGCAACATGTTCCATTCCGTTCGAAATTTGACGAAAAGGAATCAGTTTGAAATTACCATACGCTGTTGGCATTTTTACTTTATCACCTTTCTCAACCAACGACTCAGATTTTAAACGATAAGATATAAGATCTTCTATTGAGATAATTTTAAGATTGAACTTCTCGGAAATTTCCATTAATTGAGGAAGTCGTGCCATGGTGCCATCTTCGTTCATAATTTCAATGAGGGCTCCAGCAGGTTGTAAACCAGCTAAACGAGCTAAATCAACACCCGCTTCGGTGTGACCGGCACGGCGCAAAACACCTCTCGACTTAGCACGAAGTGGGAAAATATGTCCAGGTCTGCCAAATGTATCTGGTTTTGAATTCGGATCGGCAAGTGCTATGAAGGTAGCTGCACGATCAGCTGCTGAAACTCCGGTAGTACAACCTTCCAGTTTGTCTACACTCACTGTGAATGGAGTGGAGTGAATAGATGTGTTGTTAGAAACTTGCATTTCAAGCTCAAGTTCATCGCACCTTTCTTCGGTGAGTGGGGCACAAACAACTCCACGTCCGTGTGTAACCATGAAATTTACCATTTCGGGAGTCATTTTCTCAGCTGCGGCAATAAAGTCGCCTTCGTTTTCACGATCCTCGTCATCAACTACAATTATTAATTTGCCTTCACGGATATCAATAAGGGCTTCTTCTATAGTGTCTAATTTAGTTTTCATTTGTTTTTGTATTAAACAGATTGTTTGATTTCAATTGTTTTACTTGTGAATATCGATATAAAGGACTTGATTTTTTTTGATATATAAGCCCACATTATGATGTATTTGTCAGTATCTATGAGAGTTGCATCAATTACGGCCTTGTATGTAAGGAATATACCAATAGGGAGTAATACGCCGGAACTAAGCCACATGCCTTCGTAAGCCACCCATAATCCTTCGCGAGCCATCTTAAACCCAGTGTTATCAATCATATAATAAATAATGAACATAATAACCGAAGTTACAACCGGCATACCCAGACCTCCTTTGCGGATAATGGCTCCAAGTGGCGCTCCAATAAAGAAGAAAATAAGACACGCAAACGAAAGTGTAAATTTGCGATGCCATTCAATTTGATGCCGGCGTACGTACCTCAACTGATCGTCAATCAAAAATTTGTTAGTAGCAAGCTGATCCTTCATTGATTTCGCCTTCTCAATGGCAGTATTACTTGCTCTTACCATTTCATTTTGATTCAGCGAAAGGAAAAGTGAATCGGCATTTATTTTACTCTCTTTTTGCTTGTTTCTAACGATGTTGTCTTTCACTAATAACCTGTCGGATAATTCTTCTCTCCCCAGGTAGTGATGTTGTATCAGTTCTTTAGCTTGTTGAGCTATTTTTGCATTGTTGAGTTTACTTACAGAATCAATTGATTGTGAGAGTTGTTTGATATTTTTACTCACATGTTGATCCTGCATAGCTGACTCGTCGAAACGGTTAAACTCAGAATCAAAATCAATTAGCATATCTTTTGAACTAAAAGTTTCCCGTCGATATGGAATACTTGTTGCAGAGTTATTGAGTCGCTGTTTTTTGAGGTTTTCAAAGCTTTCGCCACTGTATAGCGATAGTAGAAGGTATTTATTATCGGCCGTAAAATGCACACGGCCAGAGTCGGCGACCATCACTGTAGCATTGTCAAATCCCGCCGAGAGGTCATAAATCATTAAATCCTTGAGTAGTCCTTTATCTTTCCCGCGGACATAAATGTTTACCCCATTTATACCGGAGTAGAACTCGCCAACAGGTATATCAAATTCGGGCGATTTTTGACGAAGTGAGAAAATGAGAGTCCATAATTTGGTTTGGGTAATAGGAAGTACGTTGTTGGAAAAATAGAACGCTCCTACACACACCACAGATATGAAAAGTATGAGTGGCCGCATAATTCGGAATAGTGATATTCCTGCGGCTTTCATAGCAGTTAGTTCAAAATTTTCACCTAAATTACCAAATGTCATTAGCGAGGCAAGCAAAATTGCCAGTGGTAAAGCCATGGGTACGAGCGATAAAATGGCATAGATGAAGAATTCTGCCAAAACTGACCAACCTATTCCTTTTCCAACTAATTCTGATACATGTTTCCATAAAAACTGCATTAAAAGTATGAAAATGCAGATAAGGAAAGTCATTAAAAACAGCGTGAAAAAGCGTTTAAATATGTATGAATCAATTTTTTTTATTCCAAACATGCTTGTTTTTTTTGAAACAACAAAATTACGGTAAAAAGTTCAATAATCAAGTATTATAAATGCGAAATTACTTTAATGCGAACCTCGTTTAGCCCTAAAACAAATAAAACCATTTGGCTTTCCTGCCAAATGGTTTTATTTGTTTTATATCTCGATGGTATAAATTAAATACCCGTTTTTCTTCTTAACACCTCTATTTGTTTGTTCCAAAGGAGTATCGAATCTTCTTTTTCGGCAGGTTCGGCGAAATCGGTGATTATTAATGCAAGTCCTCCGGTAACTTCTAAAACTGTAATCATTAGTTCAAAATAGAAATCACTATCTTTATCTTCTTCCCATTGGAAACGTACACTTACATTCGGTTTTATGTGCGTTAAGTAAGCCGTTTGTTCATGTTGATCCCAAGAAAAAGTATACTCATTGTCTTTAACGGTTACTCCATCTGCAAACCATTCGGCAAGCCCCAATGGGTTGCTGATTGAATTCCACAGGATATTAATCGATGCGGTTTTGAGTTGATATTCTATATTGAACTTTTTCCTCTTCATAAAGCATTTGTATTACAATAGAATTAATTAAAAAGACTAATATCAGTCCTTTTTTTTGAATTCATTCGCAATGTTAGTTATAAATTCTGAAGAGCGCAAACATAAATTGTAAAAAAGGCTTGTTTGTTGATAACTTTATCTGCCTAAACTGCTTTTTTCGAAGCATAATGGTAGTAATTGTCTTGTGTTTTTAATCAAATAGACCTTTTCTGTGCCGTATAGTAAGATTGTAATGTCTTTTTCATAGCGCATTTCTGTCTCGAGTAATACTTGTCGGCATGAACCACAAGGAGTTATTGGTGTTTCAAGAAACTTATTATTTGTGAAGGCGGCTATTGCAAGTGTTTTTACCGGTACATCCGGGAATTGGGCATTGGCATAAAACATGGCAACTCGCTCAGCACACAGACCGGAAGGGTAAGCTGAGTTTTCTTGATTACTTCCGCCGAATATCTCGCCATTTTCCAGTTCTACTGCAGCACCTACATGAAATTTAGAGTAAGGTGCATAGGCTTTGTTTACTTGTTCTTTGGCTTTGTTTATTAGTGCTTGGTACGATGTTTCAAGTTCGTTAAATTCATAAATAGTGAATTCAAATTCGACTGTTTTTTTTTGCATAATGTAGGGATTCTGATTCGTTTGAGAAATTTATTTTACCAACTATTGTTTGTGAATGAACTCGAATTGTTAAAAATAAATATCTTCTTGCTTGGTTACTAGTTACTCTAACTGTACAAAAGTATAAAATTATCCATTCATAGTGCTCAATTTAATTAAATAGTTTTATTTTTGTACAGAAATAAACGTAATAACAATACTAAAAATGAAATTCACTTTTAAAGCAAAAATCCTATTTATAGCTTTGTCATTTAATGCTTTAGTTTTCTCTCAAAACCGTAATGAAGCCTATATTTCCTATATTAATCAATATAATCAAATAGCTGTTAAACAACAGAAAGAATATGGAATTCCAGCCAGCATTACTTTGGCGCAGGGGTTGCTAGAATCGGGCGCAGGTGTTAGTAGTTTTGCCAGAGAATCTAATAACCATTTTGGAATAAAATGTAATGACTGGACTGGTGAAAAAATTTATCATGATGACGATGCAAAAGGTGAGTGTTTTCGCAAATATACTCAGGTACTCGATTCCTACGAAGATCATTCTTTGTTTCTGAAAAATAGAAAACGCTATTTATTTTTATTTGAATTAAGTTCTACTGATTATGAAGGATGGGCATTCGGATTGAAAAAAGCCGGATATGCAACTGATCCTGTTTATGCGTATAAACTTATTTCTATTATCGAAGATTATGACTTGCACCAATACGACTTAGGTAAAGGAAATAAGAATTATGATGATAATTCTTACGATAATAACTCCACGGTTCAAAATACAGTTCAAGCTAACCGCGGGTCAATGGGAGCTGTATCTGCTCTAGTTAGTCACGAATTGAGAAAAGTGAATGGTGTTAAGTTTGTTACAGCTCTGCCAAATGATAATTATAAACTAATTGCTGATGAGTTTAATATAAGTTTTGATCGCTTATTGGCTTTTAATGATTTAATAAAAGATACTTCCTTGCAACCGGGTACCCGTGTATTTGTTGCTGCAAAGAAAAATAAAGCTCCAAAAGAATGTCCTACTCACCGTGTTTTTGCCGGAGAATCTCTACACAGTATTTCGCAGGATTATGGTGTAAAGGTGATCAAGCTTTATGAGCTTAATAATATTCCATTTAATCAAGGTCCAGCTATTGGTCAGATGCTGAAATTAAGATAGTTTTGTGACTTAATGTTTATCCAATCTTTAAAAACCCATAAAAGCCGATTATGCGAAAAAAAAATACCGAATTGCTTAGTGATGTGATTCGTCAGGTGCTGGGTGAATTGCATTTGGATAAGCCATTGAACGAAAAACGATTGATTGATGCTTGGCCCAAAGTGCTCGGAAATAATATCGTTCAGTACACTTCAGAACTAAGCATTAGAAACCGGATTTTATATGTTAAGCTGAACTCTTCGGTGCTAAGGCACGATTTGTTTCTTTCACGCGAGGAAATTAAAAATTCGCTGAACAAGCAGGTGGGTGTTGAGGTAATTGTGGATATTATTTTCCAATAAAGTTAAGCTGAAACCTAATGGATTATCGAGAACAACTTAAAAATCCGGCATCGCTACGTTATATTGATAAACTGGCACAGAATGTAGTGGATGTTCCTGCTGAATTTTCTACCGCATATTCACTAATTTTTGATACAGATTTGAATATTGCCTGGCGTGCAGCTTGGTTATGTCAGAAAATAAGTATCAAGTACCCCCATTGGTTTACCGAAAAACAATTTCAGGAACTTGCCTCACTTTCAGTTACAACCATGCATGGTGGATTGCAACGAGGCTGTTTATCTATTCTCAATAATCTTGAGTTCCCGAACGCTATTTCTGTCGATTTTTTAAATTCTTGTTTTGACAAGATGATTTCCCCAAAATCTCCAATTGCAGTTCAGGCACTTTCCATGAAAATTCTTTTGCGCATTTGCACGAATGAACCTGGGTTTATTCCGGAGTTAAAAGCTTATCTGGAAAATATTGATTATGAAAATTATTCTGCCGGATTTAATTCAACTCGTAAGAATGTACTTAAAGTTCTAAATAGTAAATAGTTTATTTTTCTTAAGAGAAACAAACTGATTAAGATTGCACATTTTGGCGAAAATAGTGTTACTTTTGTGGTCGATATATGGGCAGTATGAAAGCTGCTTGACCTTTAAGTTTAATTAAATAAAAAGTTTATGACTTTAAAGAAAAACATTCTGGCATTACGACAAAAAAAGGCGATTGTTGAGAAGGGTGGTGGTGACAAAGCTATCGAGAAACAAGTTGCTATGGGTAAAATGACTGCCCGTGATCGTATTCTTGCATTGTTGGACACTAATTCATTCCATGAGTATGACCTTTTCGTTGAACACGAAGAACAAAACTTTGGAATGGCAAGTAAAGAATTACCTGGCGATGGTGTAATTACCGGTACAGGAACTATCAACGGTGCTCCAATTTGTATTTACGCGCAGGATTTTACTGTAATGGGAGGTTCGCTCGGACTGAAACATGCACGTAAAATTACAAAAATTATGGATCATGCATTGAAAATGAAAGTGCCATGTATCGGAATTAATGATTCTGGTGGTGCTCGTATTCAAGAAGGTATTGGTGCGTTGGCAGGTTATGGCGAGATTTTCTATCGTAATACAATGGCTTCAGGTGTTATACCTCAAATTTCTGTTATTTTAGGCCCATGTGCCGGAGGCGCAGTATACTCACCAGCTCTTACCGACTTTGTATTTGTGGTTGAAAACATTTCAAAAATGTTTATCACTGGTCCGAATGTTATTGAGACAGTATTGGGCGAAAAAATTTCTCAGGAAGATTTAGGTGGAGCTCGCGTTCATGCTGAAATTACCGGAAATGCACATTTCTACGCATTGAGCGAAATGGAATGTATTGAACAAATTAAAGAATTGGTTGCACTTATTCCGCACAGCAACCAACAAAAAGCTGCAAGTGTTGCCCCAAAAGAACCAAAAAGCAAAAAAAATATCGAGAATATTATTCCAGCCGATCCAAAACAACCTTACGATGTGCGTGACGTTATTTTAGCTCTATCTGACGATTCAAAATTTTTGGAAGTTCACGAATTGTGGGCAGCTAATATCGTTATCGGTTTCGGTCGTTTGAATGGTGAGACTGTTGGTTTTGTAGCTAACCAACCATTATATTTGGCTGGTGTACTTGATTGTGATGCTTCTGATAAGGCAGCTCGTTTTATTCGTTATTGCGACGCTTTCAATATTCCAATTATTACCTTGGAAGATATGCCGGGTTACTTACCAGGCGTTGATCAAGAACATGCAGGTGTGATTCGTCATGGTGCTAAAATGTTGTATTCTTATTCTGAAGCAACTGTTCCCAAAATTACTGTTATTCTACGTAAAGCCTATGGTGGTGGTTATATTGCAATGAATTCACGTCACCTCGGTGCGGACTTTATGTTTGCTTGGCCAGGTGCTGAAATTGCGGTAATGGGGCCAGAAGGTGCTGCTAACATTATTTTCCGCAAAGAAATTATGGAAGCCGAAGATGAAGATGCAATGCGTGAACAAAAAGTACAGGAATATATCGAGAAATTTGCAAATCCATACGTTGCTGCTTCTAAAGGTTATATCGATGCTGTAATCGAGCCTCAAGAAACACGTGAATTGTTGTTGCACGCTCTTGAAGTTTCAAAGAATAAAGACGATTATCGTCCTGCAAAAAAACATGGTGTTCCACCATTTTGATGCAAAATTTATTAAGAATAAATTAAAAAATAAATTATGCAAACAGAAAAACCAGAATATGTTGATTTTGCAGTAACGGCAAGAAAATATAAAACGCTGCTCACAAAAAAGTACCAGAACCGGAGAGTTTGGGTGAATCCAAGTGCATTCGAAATCCAATCATTTATTCCCGGAACAATTCTTCAGATTTTTGTGAAAGAGGGTGATGTTGTGAAAGAAGGTTCACCTCTGCTGATTTTGGAAGCCATGAAAATGCAGAATCGTATTGAAATGCCATTCACGGCTCGAATCAAAAAAATCAATGTGGAAGTAGGAGTGAGGATTCCAAAAGAAACGTTGATGATTGAACTAGAGGAAGTGTAATGTGGATTTAAACCATAAGATGATAAAACGGTTGATCGAAAGATTGACCGTTTTTTTATTCTAATGTTTTGCGTAATGCTGAAAAAATCCCATAGTTTCCATAGTGAGCGCAATGCAAATATGTACAATAACACCTCCCCAAATATGACGCGTCTGATATGCTAATGCTCCTAATATATAGCCGCCAAAAATAGATGATAAAGTTTCTCCAAGTGGCTTCCCGAAGTGAATAGCTGCATAGGTTGCAACCATTGGAAGCACTGCTTTTCGCCCCATAATATTTACCATGCCAATTACCAACATACCTCTAAATACCAGTTCTGTTTTTACAAAATCAATAGCATAGGTTGTTTCGTAAATAATTGTATAACACCATGTAGGTAATCCAAATGCATTTTGATAAAGCCAAGGATGAAACTGTGGATAGGCATTTAAAAAGTCGGATGTGAACGATGCTACAATTAGGAATGGCAATAACGCTAGAAATAACATTAAATAAGCTGGTATGTGTTTTGAATTTTTTGCTAAACCGTACAAACCCTCCACATTTTTATCGATATATATTTTCAGAAAAAATAATGGAATTATGTAAATAATACTTCCTTTGAGCTGAGAAATTGTTTTTATCAAAAGTTCTCTTTCTTCTGAAAATAAGCTCGTAAATTCCCAATTTCTATATCCAAAGTATCCAATTGATGTGCCATAAAGCAGTATGAAAAATAGACTTTTTAGGTAGAAATTTCTATTTCGAAGCAGTTTGTAATCTTTCTGAATAAATAAAACTGGGATTGCAGCAGCATAATAGATAGTGCCATAAAATAATGGAAAAGCCCAAATCGAATTTCCGGTTGAGTAAGTTACTCGCATCACACTGTTATAGAATCCTGAGCTATAATTGAGATAGATACATCCAACAGTTAATATAAATACGTAAATATATGAAGCAACATGAAAGTCTTCTTTGGAAAATGTAAATATCTCGGTAAATAATGAACGAAGCGATTGCGTTATGCTCATATGTTTTATTGGTTGGCGAAAATGCGTAATTTGTTTGTAATTAGATATTGTTAATCGGCAATGAGTTTTTTGATGATGTTCGAAAATTCTTGTTCAAAGTTAGGTGTAAATGTGTTTTTCCCAATTTGATTTTCAATATCTTCTTTGCGCCAAAATTTACCTTCAGATATTTCATCTGCATTAGGTTCAATGTTGCCATCAAAAATAGTTTTGAAAACATTTACCAACTCTGCTTCTTGAGCTGAAACAAATTTGTAGCGTGTAATGAATTGGGGTTCAAAATCAACAATTCCTAACTCTTCCCGTACTTCACGAAATAAAGCTTCAAGTGTTTCCTCACCATAATCAATATGCCCACCAACCGATGTGTCCCACTTTCCCGGTTGAATATCTTTATTCATATTACGTTTTTGCAGGTAGAGTTCCCCAACTGAGTTAAATACATGTAGATGAACCACCGGATGCAGTAAAAACGAACCGGAATGACACTCTTTTCGGGTTGCCATACCTGTAACTTCACCATTATCAGTTACTATAGGGAAATATTCGACTTTAACCATATGATATATTTTTCTAAGTGCAAATTTAGTTGATTATATGAATTTTGCATTAAGTCTGTATAAAATATTTAATAGGCTCTAGGTAATAAATGTGAAATTTGATCATTTTAAGAAATTTGTAAAGCTACTTTTCTGTTGCAAATTTAGGCCGTTTAAAAGCTTTGTTGTATCTTTGCAAGCATCTACTAAAATTTAGCATATACAACTTGTTGGTTAAATTTGTTGTTAATTCTAAAAAAAATAATGTCAAAAACAGATAGAGAGTCGTAGTAAAATAAGTATAAATATAATTTGTTATAAATTATTATTTAATGAAAGATATTAAAATTGCTGTAATAGGCTTAGGTTATGTTGGTTTACCATTAGCAATAGAGTTTGGTAAAAAGTACAAAGTGCTTGGTTTTGATATAAATAAGATGCGTGTCGAAGAACTACAGCGGGGTGTTGATCATACACTTGAAGCCGATCTCGATGGGTTGAAAATTGCAATGGATTTACAGAGTGATAACCCAGAACTAGGTCTTTCATTTTCGTATAATGAGGACGATTTAAAAAGCTATAACACCTATATTGTAACAGTTCCTACACCAATAAACAATTTTAATATGCCTGACTTGGGCCCGCTGCTAAGTGCATCGAAAATGTTAGGGCGGGTTATTAATAAAGGTGATATTACAATTTTTGAATCAACTACATACCCCGGATGTACCGAAGAAGACTGTGTTCCTGTTATTGAAGGAGTTTCAGGATTAAAATTTAACGTTGATTTTTTTGCCGGTTATAGTCCTGAACGTATAAATCCTGGAGATAAGGTAAATACGCTTACCAGAATAAAAAAAGTAACTTCGGGTTCTACTCCAGAAATTGCGGTTATTGTTGATAATCTATATTCTTCCATAATTACCGCCGGTACTCACAAAGCGCCAAGTATTAAAGTTGCCGAAGCTTCCAAAATTATAGAAAATGCGCAAAGAGATGTAAATATCTCGTTTGTTAATGAATTAGCTTTAATTTTCGATAAAATTGGTATTGATACTAACGATGTATTAGAGGCTGCGGGTACAAAATGGAATTTTTTAAAATACAGTCCTGGTTTAGTAGGAGGTCATTGTATTAGTGTTGACCCATATTATTTAGCTAGCAAAGCCGAATCACTTGGTTATGTTCCTCAGGTAATTTTGTCGGGACGCCACGTAAATAATAGTATTGCCCCTTTTATTGCCAATAAGGTTTTAAAATTAATGATTCATAAAACCCATACAATTAAAGGTTCTAACGTCCTTATTTTGGGGGTTACTTTTAAAGAGAACTGTCCCGATATTCGTAATACGAAAGTAGTTGATATTTACCACGAACTTTGTGAATTTGGCTTAAACGTAGATATTTATGATCCATGGGCATCTGCTGAAGAGGTAAAACATGAATATGGAGTTGATATTATTGCCGATCTGAATAAATTAAAAAAATATCAGGCAATTCTTTTAGCTGTTTCTCATGATCAATTCAAATCAATTGACTTTGAAAAATATTATATGGAAGGTGTAGTTGTTTTTGATGCCAAAGCAGTGATTGATAGACGCTGGGTTGATGGACGACTTTAAGAGTAAATAGTTTGTAGTAAGTAGTTTATAGTACAGAGTAGAAATTTAGTTTAGAGATTTATGAATAAATTAAGATTACTGTTGTTTTCACTTTCATTGTTTGTTGCTGCTGGCATGTTGATAGCTCAGGATTTGAGTAAGCTGACTCCGGAACAAATGGACATGTATAAAAAATACATGTCTGGAAAAAGTTCTGGTGTTTCTAATGCTACTACTGCTAATTCAACAAAGGATAATGTTGAAATTCGTAAAGTTGATTTTGCCGATTCTGTAAATACTTCGCCTCCTCGTGAAAGTAATTCCACTTCAAAACTTGCATTATTTGGATCCTATCTATTTAGTACTCAAAATTTGACTTTTGAGCCAAAATTAAACATTCCCACCCCTCCAAGTTATATTTTAGGCACTTACGATGAACTTATAATCGATATTTCTGGGTTGTATGAAGCAAATTACAAACTAAAAGTTTCTCCAGAGGGTAGTATTCGTATACCTAATGTGGGTCCAATCAAAGTTGCAGGTTTAACGATTTTAAATGCTACTAAAACTATTCGAAATATGGTTTCGAAGGTTTATACAGGCATTTCAACCGGTCAAACAAATGTAAATGTAACTTTAGGGTCTATTAGAAGTATTCGTGTTACTATTGTGGGTGAAGCGGTTCGTCCGGGAACATATACGCTCCCGTCTTTAGCTACAGCATTTAATGCATTGTATGCTTGCGGTGGTCCTAATGGAATTGGTACTATGCGTGATATTAAAGTGATTCGTGCAGGAAAAGTCATTGCAAAATTAGATGTATATAAATTCCTCGTTGATGGATTGCTGCTTGATAACATCTCTCTTCAGGACGAAGATATTATTCGTGTCGATCCCTATAAAATTCGCGTAAATATTAATGGAGCAGTTAAGCATGTTGGTATTTACGAAGCGTTACATGGTGAAACTCTACAAAATTTAATCAGATTTACTGGTGGATACACAGATAATGCTTATAAAGAGAAAATTACTGCTTACAGACTAACTGGAAAAGAAAAAACAGTTGTAGACGTTACAGAAAAGCAAGTTCAAAGTTTTCAAATGAAATCCGGTGACTCTATAGTAATTTCCACCACATTAAACCAATACGATAATCGCGTTGATATTAAGGGATCTGTTTTTCGCCCAGGAGCGTATGCACTCGAATCTGGCTTAACTGTTAAGGAGTTGATAAAAAAAGCTGGTGGTATAACAGAGGATGCCTACATGAATATGGCTTACATATCTCGTAAAAAAGAAAATCATATCCCAGAAATAATTGGTTTTAATCTTGGAGAAGTTTTAAATAATCAAGCTCCCGATGTATTATTGCAGAAAAATGATACAGTTGCTATTCGGAGCTTATTTGATTATCGTGAGAAACAATCAGTTTCAATTATAGGACAGGTAAAATCTCCGGGAGTTTATTCATTGATAGAAAATATTACCTTGAAAGATCTGATATTTAAAGCCAGAGGTTTTACTGAAATGGCTTTAACCGATTCAGTAGAATTAATAAGAATTGTTAAGGATCAGGCAACATTATTGAGCACAAATCAGAAAACTACTGTTCAAAAATTCACATTAGATAAGGACCTTAATTTTAAAGATGGAGTTGGAGATATTCTACTTGTAAATGGTGATCAAGTTATTGTTAGAAGTATTTCTGGGTACGAAGGTATTCGACTTGTACGTATCGAAGGTGAAGTACTGCATCCGGGAAGCTACAATATTCTGAATAAAGCAGAGAGAATTTCGAGTGTTCTTAAACGAGCAGGAGGGTTTACCAATTATGCCTATCCAATCGGTGCGTTTCTTATACGTTCTGAGAGCTCTAATGCAATTGAACAAAAGTTAAACACAATTGTACGGGAGAATATAAAAAATCAGCTTGAAACACAAAATACAAACACCCTCGATGCCAATATGTTAAAGGCTACGGGTATAAACGGTTACAATGCTATGGATTCTGTTCAAAAGAAGTTATCGGGTTCTGATGTTGTTGATAAAATTTTCAATCCAGAGGGGGTAGTTGGTATCAATCTTAAAGAGATTGTGAAATCACCGGGTGGTAAATACGACTTAAAACTGGAAGAAGGAGATATTGTTTATATACCTCGCGAACTTCAGACCGTGCGTGTTCTAGGACAGGTATTGTTCCCAACTATTGTTCGTTATGATCATTCTATGAGTCTAAAAAGCTATATAAGCAATTCAGGTGGTTTTTCAAGCAATGCAAATAAACGGAAGGTTTTTGTTCTCTATGCTAATGGAACCGCTAAGAGTACAACGTCATTTTTAGGATTCAAATGTTATCCTAAAATCGAACCGGGTGCTCGCATTATTGTCCCAGAAAAACCAGTTGAGATTAAAAGTAGGTTGACTCCTGGCGAAACTGTTGGTATTCTGACTTCAATAACATCGGTTGCAGCTTTAGTGTATTCAATTATAATTAAATAACATGGATCAGAAAAATAGTCAGGCAGTGTCTAAAAATGAAGAAATTACTCTGATTCAGATTGTAACTGAAGTTAAGAAGTACTGGAGTTATTTACTTTCTAAATGGTTATTCATATTGATTTTTGGATTAGTTGGTGGTGGGTTAGGTTTAGTTGCTTCTCTAATGTCAAAACCTACCTATACAGCTCATCTTTCATTTGCATTGGTTGAAAAAAGCTCGGGTGGTGGGCTTGCCGATTTAGCATCTTCGTTTGGATTTGGAGGGCTTGCAGGAGGTAGTAATGGAGCATTTAGTGGCGATAATTTATTGGAAATTATTCAGTCGCGTTACGCAATGGAAAAAACCTTGCTTACTCCGGTAAACTATAAAGGTAAAACTCAGAATTTAGTAGAGGTTTATATCGGGTTTACCAACATGCGGGAAGGATGGTTGAAAAATAAAATGAATCAAGAATTACAGCAATTAAGTTACCCAATTGGTCAAAAGCGAGAGACTTTTACAAGAACACAGGATAGTGTACTTTTCAGTATCTATCAAGGAATATACAATAGTAAATCACTTGCTGTTGCCAGAAAAGATAAAAAGATTAGCGTTGTCAACGTTGATTTTAGAAGTCCGGATGAGTTGTTTTCGAAGATTTTTGTTGAGACTCTAATGGACCAAACTTATACATTTTATAGAGAGACTAAAACCTCTCAAAGTCGGGCTAATATTAATATGATGCAACATACTGCTGATTCAATTAAAGGGCTATATGAATCGGCGTTGTATAAAGGAGCAGGTATTTCACAAGTTAATATCAACCCTGCGCTTCAATTTGCAGCTGTTCCTAAAATTAAACAAGAAAATAATGCACAACTTTACGGAACAGTATATGCCGAAGTGTTGAAAAATCTGGAAACACTTAAGCTGGATATGGCGAGAGAAACTCCAATTGTTCAATTAATAGATTCACCTCGTTTCCCATTGAAGATGGATAGATTAGGCAAAGCAAAAGGAATTGCTATTGGTGGAATTTTAGGCGGATTTCTGATTGTTGTCTATTTGTTAGGAAGTATACTTATTAAAGATAAATTGAAGGGACTTAAAATTGATTGATGATAATGGTTTAAAGGTTAAATAATATTTTTATTCTTTGAGGAGTGACTACAAAATTACAATTGTAAGGACGAAGAATTACCAATTATTGGTAATAAAGTTCTTTTTAGTTTCAAACGCGATCAGGCTGATTTTATCAGTTTTTCGCACAAGTTCAAAAACGGTTATGTAACCGCATTAGAAGAGAAAATTCAAGTTGTTTTCGATTTGGTAGAACCAAAATCGGAAACCGTACAACTTAAAATCATTACCGGTGCTGTTTATACTGCAATGGATGGGCTCATTGAGCCAATCAATAGAGTAAGTGGGTATATGACACTGGGAAAACTTAATAAGACTATTTCGGAAGCCGATTTTGGTCTTACTCAATTACGCAAAAGTATTAAGGGGCATGATGGCGAGAATGTTATTAAATGCTTGTTACATACTGTTAATTTGAATTTGATGAAATTCAAAACAGAACTTGAAGCACAGGGACTTTCGGCAGAATTAGTTACTAAATTCAGTGCAGCAGCTACACTTATTACTGATGGAAAACAAAAACAGTATGAGATTGTAAGTAACCGGAAGATAACTGTTCAGAGCAATTTGGGAGTTTGCAATGATTTGTACGATCAGATAAGTGAGATCTTTTCTATCGGAAAAAATACTTTACAAAACTACCGATGCAGTAAAATTACAGGAATATACTTTTAGTGAGTTGAAGAAGACTGTAAAGAAAACTTCTTCGGATGCAAGTGTAAGCGACGATAAATCAAAACCAAGCACCACAGCAAGCTAAATGCCATTAAACAACAATTAAATTAGCAGCAACTGAAGGTCTGAAAATAGATTTTGAACACTTCAGTTGCTGTTTTTTATGCAATAAGTACCCGTTTTGAAAACAAAAGTTGAAGTTTTGAAAAAGGTAGTAGGTATTTTGAAGGGAGAAGTTTGAGTTTTGAATTAAAAAGGAGGATTTTGGAAATCCTGAAAAAATGATATGGCAAAAAATGCCATTGGTTGTAATGATTGATGAGCCAAGGATGGCATAGAATATTTATTATATATTAAATTGATGCAAATTAAAATAGACTTGTTACGAAATAAATGGAAAAATGTTAAGCAAGTTTTTCGTTCTACACCTCACGATACGAGTACTTCAATAGGAAAATCAAATGAACGATTTAGACGTATTCTGATAACTGGAGGTAGTACAGCTATTGTAAAGGTTTTTTCAGCAGCAATAAATCTTATTACAGTTCCATTGACGGTTCATTATTTAGGTGCTGAAAGATATGGTTTGTGGATGGCGATTTCATCAATGCTGGCTCTTATGAGTTTTGCAGATTTAGGATTGGGCAATGGTCTCTTGAATGCGGTTTCAAAAGCAAATGGTAGAAATAGTACTGAAGATGCACAAATTGCTGTTTCAAGCACATTCTTTATTTTATTGGGAATTGCGTCCATCTTGTTTATATGCTTTATTTCTGCTTATCCTTTTATTTCTTGGGAGCATGTTTTTAATGTAAAATCTCCCTTAGCAATTGCAGAATCAGGACCAACAATGTTAGTGTTAGTTGTTATGTTGCTGATAAATATGCCTTTAGGTATAATTCAAAGAATTCAAGATGGTTATCAAGAAGGTTATAAATTTCAATTTTGGTTAATATTAGGTTCGTTGTTAAGTTTCTCTGGTCTTTTAATTTGTATTTATCTTAAGAGTGGACTTATTTGGCTAGTACTTGCCTTTTCTGGAGGACAGTTAATTTCAACAATTTTAAATGGAATTATACTATTCAATCGAAAGCGACAATATTTAAAACCAACATTGAAGTGTTTCGATTTACAAATTGGAAAACAATTAATTAACTCAGGATTTATATTTTTTTTACTAGGTTTATTTACGCTGTTAGGTAATACCTCTGATGATATTATTATTGCACAGACATTAGGACCTTCTGCTATTGCTGGTTATGAAATTGTAAAAAAAATATTTTTATTCTCTATGTTTACTCAATTTATAATTCAACCTTTGTGGCCTGCATTTGCTGAGGCAATGGAAAGTGGAGATATAGCATGGGCTAAGAATACTTTGAAGAAAGGATTATTGTTGAGTATTATAAGTGGAGCAATAATCACGTTACCATTAGTGATTTTTGGTAAGCAGATTATTCTACTTTGGGTAGGTGAAAAATTTATACCTTCATGGTCGCTTTTGTTGGGGTTTTATGCTTATGTTTTTATTTCTAATTATGGTGGGGTTATGTCAACATTCTTAAATAGTGGACCTTTACTAGCAAAACAACTTCTGATAGTAGGATTATCGTCGGTTAGTTCCGTATTGTTGAAAATCTATTTCTCGATAAATTTTGGTGTAAGTGGAATTATATGGGCTACAGTTCTGAGTTATCTTGTATTCTTTATTGTGCCTAGTTATAGAATGGCTTTCAGATATTTAAATGGAGTGTTGTTGAATAAAAGTGATTCTAAAGAATAAAAGCTAATTAATATTTGCGATATTCAGTTTTTTTATATTTTCTCGTGTAAGTTTAATTTTTTAAATAATTCTATGGGTTTGATATTTAACTATATAATTACGATTCATAATAAAGAATCTTTAATCGAAAAGGTTTTAGACTCGGTTGTTAAGTGTTCTCATGAGAACAGCTTTATCTATCCTGTATTTGATGGTTGCACAGATAAATCAGAGGAAATTGTAGATGATTTTATTGCGAAACATAGTAGTGTTAACATAATAAAGTTGTTTGCTAATGATGTTCATGAAATTCTCAGCATAAATATTGGATTAAGAGCTGCGAACCAGTTGAGTGATGGTTACAATATTATTTTGCAAGATGATGTAATTTTAATGGATTATGATCTTGAGGCTAAAATACATAGATTATATGAAAAAATTGGTGGGAAACTTGCGTATATTTCATTTCGATTAGGAGCCAATTTAAAAGATGTTGATAATATGTCTTTTAAAGACTATGTGGAAAGTGCTTATGGACATGGAATTGATAATACAAAGATATTATTGCCCGGACAATTTGCCTTTAGAAGTATTGCTATAAAAAGTCCTGTTTGTATTCCAACTAGAATTATTCGTGAATTTGGTTTATTAGATGAAAATCTTGCGCCTTGTTTTCATGATGACACTGAGTATTGTTTGAGAATGATTAAAAATGGTTATCTAAATGGTGTGTTTGCTCTTAAATATGAATCTGAATTAGATTGGGGAGGAACAAGAAAAAATCCAAATCCTAATTATGAAAGATATATTAAAAATAATTTGACTTATCTAAAGAAGGTATATCCAGTTGAAATGAATCAATTAATTAATTCAAAGCAAGATAAAAAAATAATATCCTATAAAGATTTCATTAATAGTTCAATAAATAAAGATGCATTACGACTGTATAAAAATAGTCAGAAGATAAGAAAAAAATATGAAATTGGAAATATGACTGCAATTGAAAAGATAAAGTATTATTTGTCTATAAGTGTGTTTAGAGGCCCTTACAGATATGTTGTTTCATTATTAAAAATGCTGGGTTGATTTTAATTGTTAATCAAAATTTTCGTTATAAAGCAACTTACCATCGGAAAGGTTGAACATTGTTAAATTTAAAATAAATTGATTTTACGTGATTATTGTTTCTAAAAATATATAATAATTTAAATTAACTCAATTAAATATTGATATTGCCGAAAGTGATAGGTTGTAATTGTATGTAAAGAAGTAATAATGTGCTAATTTACTAAAAAGTCAGACGAAATACATATATTGATAAATGAGTAATATAAATAACCTTAATGAACTTGGAACTCGAACTTCCATAGTTGAAACTAAAATGTCTCAACATGTTAAATCTCTTGACGGTTTTAGAGCAGTTGCAGTTATTGCTGTATTATTAGTACATTGGGGTATATTAGGGGGTGGGTGGATTGGCGTTCAGATTTTTTTTGTCCTATCAGGCTATCTCATTACGTCAAATCTTTTGCGTGATCGTAATTATACAGACTCCATCACATTGTATTTAAAGAATTTCTATTGGAGACGTTTTTTAAGGCTATTTCCAGCATATTATTTGTATGTTTTTGGATTTATTTTAATTGGTTTAATATCCAACAATCACGAAATTAGAAGACTTGTTCTCCCTTTAATTACATATACTGTCAATATTTATGCAACTTTGCCAAAACATGCAAATCTAGAAAATGTAGGGCATTTTTGGTCTCTTGCAGTAGAGTTTCAATTCTATCTTTTCTGGCCGTTCTTGACCTTTTATTTATCAAAAGGTAATTTTAAAAAAACCATAATTTCTTTAATAATAATAGTTCCCGTTATAAGGCTGGTACTTTTTCAATTATCATTAAGGTCAAATTTGGACTTACACCATGCTGGTGAGGTTGTAAATTTACTTACAGTGAATCAAATAGATGCATTTGCAATGGGAGCACTAGTTGCTATTCTCCCAGCTACAAGGATAAAAAAACCTCAGATTATTTTCTTTATTTTTTTATTGTTGATCATTATTGTTGGGGGTATAAATCTTCTGTCATTATTTAGAACTGACATTATATCTACTAAATTGTATCTATTCTTTACATTTGGATTTCCCTATTTAATGATTAGTAACTATCAATACGTTTGGGGGTATACAATGCTAAATTTACTTTCTGCCTTGTTAATTTGGTGTATTGATAATGGTAAGAACCCGATACCATGGCTAAATAATTCTTTTTTAGTATATATAGGGAAGATCTCATATGGTATTTATATTTTTCATGTCCCAGTATTATTTTTTATTAAGAAAATGTGGGCGGTGAAAATTATTTCTATAAATGGATTAATGCTTTTTGTTGCTTATTTTGGAATAACGGTTATTATTGCTCATGTTTCATTCAAATACTTTGAAACTCGTTTTTTAAAGTTGAAAAATCGTGTGACATTAAAATCATAAGTTTTAGTTTGTTATAAAGAATAATAAATTTCAATAATTTAGAATGAAAATCAAATACTTTCCTTGTCAGCCTCACTGCTTTGCTTTTGGTGGTTTTGACATGCAGATGATTAATGCATTGGGTTCTGTGAGAAAAAATGGCATAGATGCTAGTAAATTGGATAGTTGGAGTAGAGATTCTGATTTTGATATTATTCATTTATGGGGAATTGGACCTCATAATTATCAGATAATCGATTGGTCTAAAAAATCAGGAAAACTAATAATTGCTACAGTTTTATTACCTTACTTTGGTACATTAAAATCTGAAATTGGTAATTTATATCGGCAGTATTTTTCGAATTCTTTCAAAACGCAAATTAATTATTACAAAAAAATTGATCGGATTGTTGTTTTGAATAATGTGCAAGCCGATGTTTTGTATAAATACTATAAGGTTCCGTATTCAAAAATTGATATTATTCCGAATATTGTCGAAAACAAGTATTTTGAAACAATAAACACTGATTTTGGTCAAAAGTATGACATTAAAAACTACGTTCTTTGCACTGGAAATATATCTGCCAGGAAAAACCAGTTGAACTTAGCGCTAGCTTGTGTAAATTTAAATGTAAACTTAGTTCTTATTGGTAATGTTCTTGATGGAGAAGAAATATATGCAGCTAAACTTGAAAGTTTAGTGAATGCTAATGATAATATTTTGTGGATTAGGGAATTACCAAAAGCTTCTGATGACTTGGTAGCTGCATATAAATCATGTCGTGTATTTGCATTAGCGAGCCTCGATGAAACCCAACCAATTAGTGCACTAGAAGCTGTGGCAATGAATAAACCATTAGTACTGTTGGATAAAAAGTATGCCTATCAGACTTATTATAACGGAGCAATACTTTGCAAATCACCAACTGTAAAGGATATTGAAATAGCGTTACATATGCAATTTGAACAAAATTTAGATATTAAAGTTAATTCGGATATAATTCAATGTAAGGAAGATAGCGTTGGAAAAGCATATTGTAAATCCTACTCAAAATTGAATAGTGGTAGTATCGAATTTTAAATCTGATTTTAAATACTTATTTTCGCAATTTAAGAATCAATGATTGTGATATTTGTTTTCAAAATAAAATTATGAGTCCTGAAATAAGTTATCTATATTCTATTCCTTACATAATAATAATTTTATTATTATTATTGTTGTTTTTTAAGGGCAATGAATATTTAAATGATGAAAAACGGTTCCTAAACATACGAATTGCGACTATTAGTTTATTATTGTTGTTTATAGGTTTGAGAGGTCATGTTTATAGTGACTGGTCATCATACTACCCATTTTTTGAAGATTTACCAACTATTTGGAGTGGAGATATATTAAATGAGTTCAAGACTGCTAGTATGGAACCCGGTTTTATCATATATTCTGTTCTTATAAAGTCATTTTTCCCCAATTATTTTATATGGGTATTTATAAATACTGCTATTGATATCTGGGTTTTAGATAAGATATTTAAAAAATACACTAAATACTATGTTTTGGCATTCATTGTTTTTTTTGTTATGAATGGATTAATGGTTGAATTTAATTTGTATCGAAATGCAAAAGCTATTATTCTATTTATTTTATCTTTAGAGTATTTGAAAAATCGAAAATTCATCCCTTATTTTCTGATTAATTTATTAGGGTTCACATTTCATTATTCAGCATTATTATTTTTACCATTATATTTTATACTTGATAGGGAAATTCCTCGATCTATTGTTTATTTAATTTTTATAGTATCCAATATCGTATTTATTTTTCATCTAAAATGGATTAACCTTGTTTTAGGTGATATAGTATCATTACTTAATGTAAGTTTGATTTCAGAAAAAACGCTTGGATATGCTGATAGTGCAAGTGAAGTTGTTTTCTCATTGGGCTATTTTGAGAGAGTAATTTCTTTTCTTGTTTTTACAATTTTGTATAAAAGATTAGTCGCCTTAAATTCAATTAATAGAATATTTTACAATGTTTTTTTATTTTATCTGATATTTATATTTTGTTTTTCTGAAGTGATGGTTTTTTCTGAAAGATTTTCATATCTATTTTGTTTTGCTTACTGGTTTCTATATCCGAATGTTTATACCTTAATTTCATCCAAAATGAATAAATCTATTTTTTTATCTATTTTTATTTTATTTTTATTTTTAAGATTAGCTGCAGGAAATAAAAATTTATTATCAAAATATGATAATTTATTATTTGGTATTGAGAATTATGATGACAGGTCGTTAGAATTTGAACAATATAGTCGGTTTTTGAATTAGCATAATCAGTTTTTATTTTATGAATAAGTGTGAAGTATGTGATGAAGATATGTCTACAAAGAAGTTGCCCTTGATAACTATTGTAACTGTTGTTTACAATGGAGAAAAAACAATTCAAGAAACAATTTGCAGTTGTACAGAACAAGTATACTGTAATGTAGAATATATTGTGATTGATGGAAAGAGTACAGATTCTACAGTTGATATCATTTCAAAATTTAAGAATAAGGTAACACGCTTTATTAGTGAACCAGATAACGGTATTTATGATGCAATGAATAAGGCAATTACTATTGCAACAGGTGATTGGATTATTTTTATGAATAGTGGTGATTTATTCTTTGATAAATTTGTATTATCAAATGTTGCAAAATTAATTAAGGAGGAAGAGTCAAGTGTTGATGTGATTTATGGTAATACGGTATATAAGTTTAAGAATAATTTATTGCAGATTATGCCATTGGCATTTGAACTGATTGAACGTGAGATGATATTCTGTCATCAAAGTACTTTTGTTCGGACAGAATTAATTAAATTAAATAGATTTGATTTAAAGTATAAATTGGCGGCTGACTATAATATGTTCTACCAATTTTATAAACAGAACAGGATTTTTAAACATGTTGACTTGTTTATTTCAATATTTAATCAGGACGAAGGAAGTACATTGAATAATTTTAAAAAAAGTACAAAGGAACGATATTCAATTCACGATGACTACGGCTCATTCAAAAATTCTTTTCTATTATATAAGACAATTCTTAAGATTCAAATAAGTTTATTGAAAAAAAAGATACTCCCAATGAAATTAAATCATTTTTTTTTCCAAATAAAGTATAAAGCTAATATATTACCAAAGAAATAATTTATGTTCAATAAGAAAAGTATTGTATTTTTACTCCCTGAATATTATGAAACTCCAATTGGTGGATATAAAGTTGTTTTTGAATATTCTAATAGATTAGTTGCTGATGGACATAGTGTTACAATTGTTTATCCATATTTTATTTACTTTTTAGAAAGTTCAATTAAAAGAAAATTAAAGATGTGCTTTTTCTTTTTTTATTATTTATTTTTTAAAAGAAAAGGAGTTACAGGATGGTTTCCATTGAATAAGAATGTTACAACAAGGTTCGTCTTTAGTTTAAGCGAAAAAAAAATACCTAAAGCCGATATCTATATTGCTACAGCAATGGAAACGGCGGTTTTCCTAAATAATTATAAATTCATCGACAAAAAGAATAAGTACTATCTTATTCAGGCTTTAGAGGATTGGCAATGGGGTACAGAGACTGCTCTTAGTACATGGAAGTTACAACTTAATAAAATTGTTATATCACCATGGCTTCAAAATATTGCAAAATCTCTTGATGAAGAAACTGTTTTAATTGAAAACGGAGTTGATAGAAAGAATATTAAACTTTGTATTCCGTATGAAAAAAAGGATAAATTTACAGTAATGATGCTATATCACAAACAAAAATTAAAGGGTTGTGATGATGGATTAGAAGCGCTTTTGAAATTGAAAGCTAAATACACATTATTAAATTCAATTTGGTTTGGATGTCCAGATAGACCATTAAATTTGCCAGATTGGATTGAATACTACAAACTTCCAGACGAAAGTCTATTAAATGAACTTTATAATAAATCAGGAATATTTATTGGAACAAGTTATAGCGAAGGTTTTGGTTTAACTATAGGAGAAGCTATGTCATGTGGTTGTGCTGTTGCTTGTACAGATGCTGGAGGATATTTAACCATGGCAAAACATCGTGAAACGGCGTTAGTTTCTGAAAAAGGGAATGTTCAGACTCTTGTAAATAGTGTCGGTGAGTTAATCGAAAATGACAAACTTAGACTTGAAATTGCTAAAAATGGATATGAATTTATTCAACAATTTACATGGGACATTGCTTACGGAAAATTTACAAAATTTCTAATAGAAAACAAAAACTAAATGAAAAGCGATAATATTGTTTTGGTTGACATTTGTGGTACATTGTATAATTCAAATACAACATTCGATTTTTTGGACTTTTACGTAAAAAATAAAAGTTATTTGTTTTTTAGAAAATGTTCTCGATTGTTTGTTTGGAAAGTATTGAATAAATTCTCATTAGTAACTTTTAAATTTGATTTAACCAGAGCTATTGCTATAAAATATCTGAGAAATAAGACTAAAGAGGATTTAAGTTCTGCAGCAGATTTGTTTTATGAAAAAGTATTGATAAATCTAAAATATACTGAGGTCACTTCATTGTTGGATAAGCTAAAATCTGATGGTATGAGATTAGTTTTAGTATCAGCTACTATCGATTTTATAGCTAAAAAGGTATCTCAAGAAATGGGTATTTCAGAGATCTATTCAACAGAACTTGTTTATCAAAATGATGTATGTATGGGTAAGATTCAATGTGATTTACTTGCAAATAAATTGAAATATCTAAAGCTTGAAAATATACTTCCACCATATAATCTTACTATAACTGATAATTTTTCAGATATTGATTTGTTGAAAAATTCGTCTAATCAAATAATTATTTCAAAAAATATCAATATTAAGAGATGGCAGTCTCTTATTGGAATAAATAAAATGTTAAATTTTATTATTGTAACTGTTTAATTATGAATGTATTATTTTATATTCCTTACCTATATATAATTCGAACTAGACTAAAAGCTAATGGTCGTTTATTTTCATTTATTCTCATTTTAGTATTGCCGCCAATATATTTTGCCACGGTTTTACAATCAAGTTTTTCTATATTACATTTAATTGAGTCAATATTAGGTTTATTGTTAATTCAAAATTTTTATGAGATTGGTTATATTCAAAATGATACTGAGACCATAAAAAAAGAACAAAATCCAACATTAAGATTAGATAAAGCTTCATTGAGTTACTATGAAGCTAATAAATTGAGGATATACGTTACTCGCATATTTTTTGCGATAATTATATCGTTAATTTTATTAATATTAATGAAATTTTCTTTTGATAGTTTTATATTTTTAATCAGTGCATATTTGTTAATTCCATTGTATTATATTTATAATACAATAAGGAGTTTTGTGAATTTGATTCTTCATTTTATTTTAACTACAATCAAATATTCTGCGATTCAGCTTCTGTTTTTTAGTACAGCTAGTTTTAAAATATTCTTATTCTCACTTTTAGCATACCCAATTATTAATTTTATTGATAGAGCTGCAACTCCAAGGTTTTTTTATACCTTATCTAAGTATTATAAATTTAATGAATTTCGTGTATTTTATTATTTTGTTTTATTTTTATTTAGTATTGTTTTTGTTCTGAATAAATATATAAATTACAAGGAATTCTATGTATTTGCTTATTATTTTATTTATAGATTAGCAATAATAATTGGGGTGAAAATGAAAAAGATATTAAGAAATTAGATAAATAACTTATTTGTATTTATTAGGTTAATGAATGTGCAAAAATGGTTTAATATACCTTGGTTATAAAGTACTTGTTCAAGTGAAATTTAAATTGAACATTACAGGATTATTACTTTTTGGTTAATCTAGATTTGATATAGTGTGGTTATTGTCCTTGTTATTCATAATAATATTTTATTATAATATGTCAGTAAATAAAATTCTGGTTACAGGAGGTTCTGGTTTTATTGGAACTAATGTAATAAAAGAGCTTTTAAGTAATGGAAATCAAGTTTTAAATCTGGATATTAACAAACCCAAAGACGGAAATTATTTAAGTTGTTGGGATAATGTTGACATTACGAACTTAGATGTTTTTAAAAAAGTTGTTGTAAAGTTTGATCCAGACTATATAATTCATCTAGCAGCACGTACAGATTTAGATGGTTTGACTTTAGATGATTATGGAGCAAATATATTAGGAGTTAAAAATCTAATGTCGATCATTAAAGAATTGGGTGCTTTAAAGAAGATTGTAATAACTTCTTCGATGTTGGTTTGTCGTACTGGATATTATCCTTTAAATCAATTCGATTTCTCACCAACAACTATTTATGGCGAAAGTAAAGTGTTGACAGAAAAGATTGTTTGGGAAAATAAGCCTGTTTGTGATTGGGCTATTTTGAGACCAACTTCTATCTGGGGTCCATGGTTTGGTGTACCTTATAAGAACTTCTTTGATATGGTTATTTCTAAAAAATATTTCCATATTGGAAATAACAGTTGTACGAAAACATATGGATTTGTTGGAAACTCAGTTTATCAGATATTAAGTATTCTTTTTACTGACACTTCAGTTGAAAATAAAAAGATATTTTTCATTGGAGATAATCCACCAATAAATATTGAAGTTTGGGGTAATGAGATTGGTCGGGAATTAGGTTTTAAGATACGAAAAGTTCCATATATCTTTATTAAGTTAGCTGCTTTATTGGGCGATTGTTTACAAGTTTTTCATTGGACTTTTCCTATGAACTCATTTAGACTCAAAAATATGACTACTGATAATATTGTCAATCTTGATAATACGTATGAAGTTGCCCCAAATCAACCCTACAATAGAATTGAAGGAGTAAGAGAAACATTAAATTGGATTAATGATCAAAATAAGTAATGCAAATATCAATTATAACAGTTTCGTTCAATAGTGCTTCTACCATTCGTGATACTATTGATTCTGTGTTGTTTCAAACCTATAACGATATTGAATATATCATTGTTGATGGACAATCCAACGATAATACAGTTGAAATAATACAGTCCTATGAGTCTAAGTTTGCCGGACGATTACACTGGATAAGTGAACCGGATAAAGGACTTTATGATGCCATGAATAAGGGAATTCAATTGGCAACAGGAGATGTTATAGGCATTATAAATTCAGATGATTTTTATCATAGGAGTGACGTAGTTGAACTAATTGCTGAAGCTTTTACTCAATCAAATGTTCAGTCGGTGTTTGGAGATGTCCGTTTTGTAAATCCAACAAACTTAGATAAGACGGTTCGTTATTACCGGGCAAGAAATTTTAATCCGGAGCGTTTCCGATTTGGCTTTATGCCACCACATCCAACATTTTTTACTTATAAGAAAAATTTTGATCAATATGGTTATTATAAATCTGATTATAAGATTGCAGCGGACTATGAGTTGTTGATTCGGTTTTTATACAAAAACAGATTATCTTATAAATATCTAGCTTTAGATGTAATGAAAATGCGAACTGGTGGTGCAAGTACTGCTTCGATGAAAAGTAACATAGTTTTAAATCAGGAAATTGTTCGGGCTTGTAACGAAAATGGGATTTACACAAATATGCCAATTTTAATGTTGAAGTACTTTGTGAAGATTTGGGAACTAATAATAACGAAAGAATGAACATCCTTATTACCGGCATACACGGCTTTGTAGGCTCTAACTTAGTGGCTGCACTTAAAAACCAACATACAATTTACGGGTTAGATATTATCTCACCTCATAAAGAGGGTGTGCTTAGAACATTCAAATGGAGCGAAATTGATAGTATTCCTTCAATTGATGTAATTATTCATTTGGCAGGTAAAGCGCACGACACCAAGAATCAAACCAATGCTCAGGTTTATTTTGATATAAACACGGGGCTGACTCAACAGATATACGATTGGTTTTTAAAATCAACTGCTTCAAAGTTTATATTTTTTAGTTCGGTGAAAGCTGCAGCCGATAGGGTAGAAGGGGCTTATCTGACAGAAGATATAACACCTACACCTAATGGCCCGTATGGTGAAAGTAAAATAGCAGCAGAAAACTATTTGATCAGTCAACAGTCAACAGTCAACAGTCAACAGAAAAAAACGTATATTCTGCGTCCCTGCATGATTCATGGTCTGGGTAATAAGGGAAATTTGAATCTGTTGTACAAGTTAGTAAAAAAAGGTATTCCTTATCCTTTGGGGGCATTTGAAAACAGAAGGTCATTTACTTCTATTGATAATTTGAGTTTTGTAATCAATGAATTGATTGAGAAAGAGGTTTTGGGTGGAATTTATAACGTGGCTGATGATGAAAGTTTATCGACCAATGAGTTGATTGCTATCATTGCTCATAGTCTGAATAAGTACAACAGAACCTGGAGCTGGAATAAACAGTTGATTCAAGTGGTTGCAAAGTTGGGTTCTGCACTCCATTTACCCTTAAATACCGAGCGGTTACAAAAGCTAACCGAGAATTATGTAGTGTCCAATGCAAAATTGAAAAAGGCACTGGGAATTGATAAGATGCCAGTTTCGGCAAAGGCTGGATTCACAAAAACCTTAAAAAGTTTCGAGAACGTATGATGTATATTTTACTGTTTATATCTTTGTTTATTACTCAGTTGGCTTATTTCCGCATTGCTAACTATTTTAATATTATTGATAAGCCCAATGAGCGTAGTTCTCACTCCAGTATAACTTTACGAGGTGGTGGAATTATTTTTTATATCAGTGTTTTAATTTACTTCTTTTTTAGTGGTTTCCAATATCCGTGGTTTCTGGTAGGGTTAACATTAATTTCGGCCATAAGCTTTGCCGATGATATAAAGCCACAGCCTTCTAAACTACGTCTTATAATTCATTTTATCTCTATGGGATTAATGTTTTATCAGTGGAGCTTATTTTCGTTACCTTGGTATTTCACCATTATTGCATTGGTTGTCTGCACTGGAATTCTGAATGCATACAATTTCATGGACGGTATAAATGGGATAACTGGAGGTTACAGCTTAGTTGTTGTTGCAGCTTTGTGGTATGTGAACTCATTTTTAATTGAATTTGTTGATAATGATCTGATTTATGCTTTAATTGCAGCTTTAATAGTGTTTAATTTCTTCAATTTTAGAAAGAAAGCAAAGTGTTTTGCAGGAGATGTTGGAGCTATCTCAATTGCTTTTAGTATCGTCTATTTATTAGGATTGCTGGTGATTAAGACCGGTGATTTTAGTTATATAGTGTTTCTGGCTGTGTATGGTGTGGATAGTGTTTTGACTATTATTCACCGCTTATACTTGAAAGAAAATATATTTGAACCGCATCGCAAGCATGCTTTTCAGTTAATGGCTAATGAGTTAAAAATACCACATGTAGCTGTTTCTGCATTTTATTCAATGCTTCAAATAGCTATTATTGTTGGGTTTTTGTTTGCAAAATCATATTCGTATTTATATCTTTGTGTAATTATAGTTCTATTATCGGTTGGATATATTCTTTTTAAAAAGAAATACTTTCAACTGCATAAATTGTAGAACTCATATTAAATCTAATAAAATGGTCAAAAAAGTTTTTGTAAGTGGTTGTTATGATATGTTGCATAGTGGGCATGTGGCTTTTTTTGAGGAAGCTGCACAATATGGCGACTTGTATGTGGGAATAGGTTCCGATAAAACAATTAACGACCTGAAGGCCCGAAAAACGATAAATAGTGATGCTGAGCGTCTTTATATGGTGAAAGCATTAAGGACGGTTAAAGATGCCTGGATTAATAAGGGGGCTGGTTTGCTTGATTTTTTAGAAGAGTTTAAACTATTGAATCCGGATATATTTTTTGTAAATGCCGATGGGCATACTCCGGATAAAGAGGCTTTGTGCAAAGAGATGGGTATTGAGTATGTTGTTAGCAAGCGTGTTCCTCATGGGAGTCTGCCTGCCCGATCTACCACAGCTTTACGTCAGGAGTGTAAAATACCTTATAGGATTGATTTAGCCGGCGGTTGGATTGATCAACCTTATGTAAGTAAGCATGCCAGTGGCTCGGTTATAACTATTTGTATTGAACCTGATTATGAATTTAATGACAGGAGCGGAATGTCGACCAGTAGTCGGAAAAAGGCTATTGAGCTATGGCAAACGGATATACCCGATGGTGATAAAGAGAAATTAGCTAAAACTTTGTTCTGCTTCGAAAATCCTCCTGGAACGAAATATGTAAGTGGATCACAAGATTCTTTAGGGATTACTATGCCCGGGTTGAATAGTTTTTTGTATGAGGGTGGATATTGGCCAACAAAAATTCAGAATATTCAGGAATCTAATGTCCTAGATTGGATTGAAAAACACCTTTGGATGATTCCACTTTATCCACGCATGGATGACTATGATGTTTTAGCTACTACTAATATAAATGAAACTGGTGCAAAACGGTTGAGTCTGGCGGCCGATAAATGTTGGAATGCCTTGCTTGAAATGGATTTAAAAGCTGTTGGTGAGGCAATTACCGAAAGTTTTGAAGCTCAAATAGCCATGTTTCCGAATATGATTACACCCGGAATCTCAGAGCAAATAGAACAATATAAGAATCATGTTTTGGGTTGTAAGTTAAGTGGAGCCGGTGGAGGAGGATACCTGATTTTCTTTAGTGAAATTCCAGTTGAAAATGCTATTCAAATTAGAATAAGGAGATAAAGATTAGGTTGATTAGCCATTTAAATGCACTTTTTTGTTTGTGGTAATAAATATACGTTATGTCATTTCTGAGCATGGCGTTTGGTTAGTTGGTTTGTTGTCAAAGATAGCTTAACTACTGCTTATGTTTAGAAGAATAACGATAACAGCTCTCTTTTGCATCACTCTTTCCTTTTCAATAAAAGCTTGGGTATACCCTGAGCACAGAGTAATCACACTAGTTGCAATTAGTAAGCTCGATTCAACTAGAAAAGTTATTCTGAACCAATTATGGTTAAATGCTCGTAAAGGACATGAAAATAGGCTGGATACCTTAGTGGCAGATTATAAACAGAACGTAAAACCTTCTTATATAGACTATGCGGCATGGCCTGCTATTGCCGGAGATCACTCCACTTCACCGGCCAATATGGTGAACACAATTCTTAAAACTAACTGGATATTAAATGTGGCCGATATTTCAGCTAAATTAAGAACTGGAATTACAAAGGCAAAGAATAAAAGTGAGATAGAATGGGACCTTCGGAACTCAGATCTAAGGTTACTGAGAGCTGACCCAGAATATGTATCAAGAGCTGGATCGAATTATGTCCATTTTATGCTTGCCCGACAAGATGCAAATACAAGTTCGAAGGAGTATTTTGATATGTGTTTTGATACAAAATCAGATATTAATCTTGTAGGTGTATATAAATGGTTTCATTCTTGTGCTATTCTTAAAGCCAGCAGATTAGCGACAGAAACATTAACTTCAACAGAATACTCAGCTCTTTCTCTTGCAACTTTGGCCGATGAAGCTTTTGCATTACATTTTTTGCAAGATGCATTCTCTGCAGGGCATGTTGCCGGTATTTGGGGTAGTGCTTCGCAACGAAAAGGAACACATGATTATTATGACGAGTTTGGATTAGAAGTAACTACTTGGGCTGGAAAGCACATGGTTACTAGTGGTGATGCTTATATGCGCCCCTGCGATGCAGAAGTGGCTGGAGATGCTATTTGTGCTAGTATTGAACAGATGTTAGACGTAGTTGCCGGCAAGATTAAGCCAACTGCTCCTAATAATCAATTGGGAATTTTTACTCCCGACACTTTCAATATAGCCAAAGCAACCAAAATGCCTCATTTACAAACCGATGAATTGTTAAGAAAATTATCTAATCTGATATTGGTTAATATTCCGGTACCAGGATTGTCTACGGGTATTGGCGAAATACCCCGGTTTCGTTCCGAGATTGGTCCATTTATTGGAATTTCTCCTGCAGTCGTTATGTCTGCGGTTAATGGTGGCTTTGGGATGACTCAAAAAACGGTAGGTCCTTTATCAGGCCTCGAATTTGCAGTTCACATGGGTCTAGGAACCGATGGAATTCTAAATAAATCGGGTGACGGATTAGTTTTTTTTGATTTAGGTTGGCGTTTAGATAAAGCATCTACAATAAAACTAAGTGATGACCCTGTTTATACTCAATTTGGTTCTATACTCTCAGCATTTCCATCGCGCGAGACCTTGTATGGACGGTTTAGAATGCCATTTTACCTCATTCCGGGTGATTTGTTGGTGGCTGCTCCGTTTCTTTACTTTTTGGCGCCAAACATGTTAAATACAATGGTCGCTACCGCTGGTCAGGGTGGATTGATTCCCTGGCAAACGGGTGTAATTACTCCAATTGGCCGATTTCAGTTTGTGCTTGGACGTGAAGTTGGAGTTAGTTTCTATGGAACACTACGGGGTAAAGATGCTTTCCTAACTCCTGATGATAGAGCTTCGACTGGTGGCTTAGCACTAATCACTTTACGATCGACTAAATTTGATTTCCCAATTCTGGAATATCGTCCAATGAGAACTTTTTCCCGCAGACAAAGTGCAAATCTATTTGTTCAGTTAACAGCAGGTGTTGATATACCTGGAAAAGTAACTATGAAATCTCTCCCAAATTATGATCCTATGCAATTAAAAACAGTTGTGTATCTTGGAATAAGGTTAGGTTTCGATTGGAGGTACTATATTTCAAAAAAATAATTTCTGATAATAGAAAAGAGGAACTACACAATGAAGTTCCTCTTTTTATTTTACGAATATATTGTTGAATACTATTCTACTTTCTTTATTAATCCCATTCCAATTTGAATGGCCTTTTCGTTCATCGGGATTAAATGGTGGTGACGTTCCGGCAACGATTTTTTCAAGCCTTTAAGCACGTTTTCCACCTGTACAATTGGGCGCACTTTCAATAATCCACCTAGAATAATCATATTCATTGTTTTTGATGCATTATTAGCATAGGCATATTCCGTAGCATCAATCCGATAAATATTGATATCGGTGCGGGTTGGGAACTTATGAAAACCATTCCCATCGAAAATTAATGTTCCACCAGGTTTTACCCTGCTTTCAAAACGCTCCAGAGAAGGTTGATTGAGTACTATCGCTGTGTCGTACGAATTCAATACGGGTGAACTAATGCGTTCGTCGCTCAGAATAACGGTTACATTGGCAGTTCCACCACGTTGTTCGGGTCCGTACGAAGGCATCCAGCTCACTTCCTGACCCTGCATTAATCCTGAATATGCCAGAATTTTACCCATCGAAAGTACACCCTGACCGCCAAATCCGGCTATAATTATTTCTTCTTTCATTCTTTTAATTGTAAATCGAAAATGAATAAATTGTGAATTCTAGAGGTTTTTCAAATCTCCCATTGGATATGCAGGGAACATGTTTTCAACCATCCAGTCGTTCGACGCTTCAGGTGATAGTTTCCAACCTGAATTACAAGTAGAAACAATTTCTACTACCGATGTTCCGTTTCCTGCCATTGAGTTCTCAAATGCCTGACGAATTGCCTTTTTTGCTTTACGTACAGTACCTACAGTATGTACACTCTGACGAGTTACATAACAGGTTCCGTCCAATTGTGCCAATAATTTGGTAATATCAAGTGGGTGACCATTCAATGGAACCGTACGACCATTTGGCGAGGTTGAAGATTTCATTCCCATTAAGGTTGTTGGAGCCATTTGACCACCAGTCATTCCATAAATACCATTATTTATAAAGATAATGGCTATGTTTTCGCCACGATTGGCTGCATGAATAGTTTCAGCAGTACCGATGGCAGCTAAGTCACCATCCCCCTGATAAGTAAATACCAAACGGTCGGGCAAAAGGCGTTTTACAGCAGTTGCTACAGCCGGAGCACGACCGTGAGCAGCTTGTTGCCAATCAATATCGAGATATTTATAAGCAAATACGGCACAGCCTACAGGAGCAATTGCAATGGTTTTTTCTTGCATGTCCATTTCCTCGATAATTTCGGCTATAAGTTTGTGTACCACTCCATGACTACATCCGGGGCAATAGTGCATCGGAACGTCATTCATAACCTTGGTTTTGGTGTAAATCAGGTTAGCGGGGTTAATTATATCGTTTGTTGTCATAATTTTTTATTGTTTACAATTAATTCATTGACCATTTACATCTCAATAAGCGATGTGTTATCTGTTAATGATTTTAGCTTTCAATGCTTCCAGTACTTCATCGGGTGAAGGAACAATACCGCCCAAACGTCCGAAATGTTCAACCGGAATGCGACCACAAGATGCTAATTTTACGTCCTCAACCATTTGTCCTGCATTAAGTTCTACCGAAAGCATTCCTTTAGTTGTGTGTGAAAAATGACAAA
>Ga0302215_10000171_pt1 | contig 49792 bp, 39 predicted proteins | sample II_Fen_N3_1_FD_194580 | JGI IMG/M metagenome (GOLD analysis project Ga0302215, IMG submission 194580) | Peat permafrost microbial communities from Stordalen Mire near Abisko, Sweden - II_Fen_N3_1 | ecosystem: Environmental > Terrestrial > Soil > Wetlands > Permafrost | place: Sweden: Abisko... | reverse complement strand
AAATAATAATTTAAAAGTATATCTCCGACCGGAAGATACACAGAATCAGTTATTCAATAGCCTCTTTCACGACTTTAAATGCTTTTTCGAGTTTAAGCATTTCAGTAGACATAAATTGATAAAATTCAATCCATTGTATACGGCGGTGAAGGTCGATACCGTTTTTTTCTGTATATATTCTACTGACTTCGGTACCACATTCACGTATATAGTCACTTTTCCAGATTAATTCATTTGGAAATTGTTTTTCCATAGTGGATTTATATTGCAAAAATTGTTCGAATTTCTCAAGTCGTTGTTTCGAATCCGACAAGTTGATTTCCAGAATAACTGAAGCACCTGTTCGTGTAGCATCAAATTTGAGTTCTACACCTTTTAACTTGGTGTTGTACAACATGAACTTGCTTTTCCGGCGCTTCAATGCCGGGACCATACTGCAATAGGTGCCGAATCCTTCCCAGAAATCTTTTTTTAGCTGCTTTGATTCTTCTTTACTATACATTTTATCTTTCTTCTAGTCGAAAAAACTTACCTTTTGGCAAGTAGAAACTATTTGTTTAATACACCGATTATTCCATTAGAAGTAACCGTTTCTGCACTTACATGCAAGGATTTACAAGTGCTGTTGTTCGAGAACCAAATACTTGATTTGCCTTCTTTATCAGTCATAATATCCGGATTCCAGTAAATAGTACGGCGATAATCTTTTTCTACAGGCAGACTCATATCATTATAATGTGGACTGTAGAATTCCCGGGTATAAGCATAACCTTCAAATTTTGTATTTCGTATGCCGGACGCTACAGGTTGATAATTTTTTTTTGTATGTAAAATCATTAATACTGTTTTTGTCGGATCTGTTATTGCCGGGTCTAAGGATGGATAAATCTTTAAAATGGAATTGAAATCCTCAATGACCGATATCGATTCAATATCTTCGAGCCTTGGTAAATATGAAGCCTGATTCTCTAAATCAGCTGCGTTATTATCTGCTGATTGATTCGTATTTCCGGGTGCATTGTTTCCCGAAAGTTGATTACCGGTAGTAGTATTGGTCATTTGATTTGCATTACCCGAACTAATATTCGATGACGAGAGATTATCTACTCCCGAAAGGAGTGCATTTATTCCCGAAATTAACTGTAAAGAATTATCTTTTACAAAGAGTACTTTTTTCCCTTTATACTTTCCTGTTGTCGAATTGTAATATTTTGTCATCTTTTCTATGAATAAATATATATCGGCAGGTAACCAATCTCCGGTATCAATCATTTTATCAAGTTCTTTGTCAACTTTATATACAATATTCACTTTTATAGGACCATAATTATTTGATTTCTTTTTTGCTTTAATAAAAATCTCCTGAAGCAATAGATTTTTTTCATTAGGTGTTTGGGTCGATTTATTAACATCTGAAATATAATTCAACATTTCTTTCGACAAGACAGTATCTTTAATTGCCCTTGTGTAGTCGGGTACGTTTAATTCTGAAAAAGAATAGCTTTTAATTTCAGGATTAAAATTTCTATCCAACAGGATATTCTTTTCCTTTCTTTTTTCATTTTCTTTGGTTTGAAGAATCAAACCCGCCTGTCCTTTAAAATCCTGAACTGAAAAATTAAATTTACCCTCTTTGTCTGTTTTACAGATTCCTCTTTGCGACAAACTATCGTTCATCAAAATCATTGAAACATCAACATTCTCTTTTTTTTGTTTTAGAATTAATGAAGTGACAGTTCCTTCGATAACCAGACCTTTCTCGATAGGATATTTTATAGCAAAAGGCTCAATACCTGCCATTTGTTTCCACGAATAGCGGCTCCATCCCTGTGTGAGTAGTAACAAATCAAGTGCCTGTCTGCGCGATTCATCATTCGATTCAAAATAATAACCCGGATTTTCTATATACCCTTTCAATTCGGATGAAAGGAGCAGATTGGTTAAAAGATTATCGTTCAGTGGATTCGAATTTGTAGTGGCATTATCGTGTATCGCTGCAGAAAATGTAGTCTCAAGTGGCTTTCCTCTCAAGTCACTTAATTGAAATCTTAGATTTATCTTCTCATACGGCTTATAAACATCTTTATCCTGAGTCATTTCAATTTTCATCTGGCTAAAGTGATTTACAAAAACAAGACGTTCACCCAATACTTCGCCCAATGAATTATAGAGTGTTATTTGCGCGACTCCGGTTGGTAACATTTTTTTATTAAAAGATAAAAGTACTGCGTTTTCTTCACCTACTGTAATCTGTTCGAAACCATATAATTTACCACGGCATGAAATTGATAAACCTAGCGGTTCGGCGATTTTTGCCTGGCTCTTTTGAATCAGAATATCTATTTTCTCATCGTCAGGGTTGCTAATGTTTAATACATAACCATCTGGTAATGCCTGTGGAAGGTTAAAAGAATAATCTTTGTTTTGATAGTTCGCTTTTACAGTATATTTTCCTGTCCCAGGAATGAATTCAAAAATACCCATATTCAGATATTCAGTATTAAAATCAGTAATTTTAGTCCCCTGTTCATCAAATACAGAACCGGATACAACCGTGTTTTCACCATTTTTACCCGTTGCTTTGAATGCAACTTTCGATTTCAGTCCTGAAATCAGATTTCCACCTTCAGGAAAGAACAGCATGTTCAGATTATCCTTTTGGGCATATTCTTTTCGAAGTAGTGGTATTCTTTGGGAAGGAGCACGTTCGGTGATAATGTGTTTGTAATTGCCTTCTTCCACTGGTGCATCATAAACCGGGAATACACGGGAGAAAATGGTATTCTTATCAAAATTGAGCATATAACGGGTATAAGCCCTTACTTCATAGAAGCCTGCAAATTTTGTGGTCGGGAGCTTGAAATCACCATGACATTGTCCATTAATAATTTTAATTTTTTTAGTCTCTAAAATATTTCCTTCTGGAGTAATCAACTCTACAAACAGAGTTTTACTGTACTGGCTGAGTGCATTTCGATCGGCGGCTACCAGGTAGGCTTTAAACCAGAGGGTCTCACCCAGAAAATAGGCAGAATTATCAAAATGCAGATAGACTTTTTCCTGGGGATATGAATTCGTAAAAGCTGCAAAATTCTTCGAATATGCGGCTATTTTTCGAATGGCCGTGCTATCTTGTGCCTGCACACTCAGCCCGAATAAACATAAAAACGCAAGAATAATTTTGTGATAATTTTGTAATTTGTTCATAATATTGAATTTGTAATAGATTTACTTGATTATGCGATACATTCCTCCGGGTAAACATTTCACTAACCCTTTAAATTCTAATTCCAACAATAAAGAAGAAATTTTGCTGATTGGTTTTACCAGTTTCAATGCCATTTCATTTACCTGAACTCCTTCTGGATGGTGTCTTAAAGTAGAAATGATTTCTTGTTCCTCTTCCGAAAGATCCTGGAATAATGCTGTTTGAACAATAGGTATTGAAAAGGAATCTGTCTTCTCCCAATTCATTATCTTCAGTAAATCATCTGCTGATTCTATCAACGAAGCTTTATTATTTTTAATCAATGCATTGCATCCTACCGACCATTCGTCGGTAACTCTTCCGGGGAATGCAAAAACATCCCGGTTATAGTCATTTGCAATTTCAGCTGTAATCAGGGCACCGCCTTTGATCCCTGATTCCACTACTACGACAGCATCACAAAGCCCAGCAATAATCCTGTTTCTTTGTACGAAATTTTGTTTGTCAGGATTCGTAAGACTTAAATATTCTGTCAGTATAGCTCCATTTTGTATCATTTTAATGGCAGTAGGACGATGTGCTGCCGGATAAATACGATCCAGACCATGCCCGATCACCCCAATAGTCTGCATACCTGAATCGAGGGCTGCTTTGTGGGAGCAAATATCAATACCGTAAGCCAGCCCACTGACAATAATTACCGGCGGATGTACACTCTTTAAGTCATTGATTAATTCTTTGCAATTTTCTTTTCCAGTTTCGGTTGCATTCCTCGTACCTACAATTCCTACAAATTTACCTGTATTTAAATCACAATTCCCTTTTGAATAAATCATGATCGGTGAATCGGCACATTCTTTCAACCTGTACGGATAGTCCCTGTCAGTAAAATAGGTTCCTTGTATTTTGTTTTTACTAATAAATTCTATCTCTTGATCTGCTCGTTTTAAAATGTTTTGTCCGACGATTTCTTTTGATAGGAACTCTCCAATTCCGGGTATTTTTGCCAGATTTTGTTGCTTTTCAGAAAAGACACCTTCGACGCTTCCGATATAAGCAATCAGATTTTTAGCCAGGCTGTTTCCAATGCCTTTGATAAGAGTTATCCCTATTTTATATTTCAATGTTTCGTCATACATAGTTTTAACCACATTAGAAGTCCACAAATAATATTTTCTTTAGTTGTCATCTTTAATTTTCCTTTTGAAAATTTTACGGGTAATTAATGACATAAAAAACCATCCACACAACACACCTGTATTATCACTAAACCAATCCATCCAATCTGCTGTACGTGGAGGAAAGAATGTGGGTTGTATGATTTCAACCGCACCTCCCAAAAATACAGGTAGAGCCAGACAAATTAATATAAAAGTGATAACTGTTGTTTGATTGTACCTTGCATATTGTCTGAAATCAAACATTAAAACGCCTGTTAATCCACCATACATAAGTAAATGTATCAGTTTATCCTCATTTTCAAACGCAGGAATTCCGTTAAATGTGGAAGGGGATGCAAACGATAAATAGCATATAACAGCAACAACCAGGATCGATTTCCAATAATACAAAAAAATATATTTGTGCTGCATAAAATGAGTTAAGTTATTATCTGTAAAGAAAAACTTCAATATTAAATAGGCAGTAAAACAATAATAACTATTTGTGCGTTTAAATCAAAAATAATAATTATTTTTTACAAAGATAAAATTTTTAAAATTAAGATTATAGACTTAATAACAAAAATTAACAGTATATGAGAAAAATCGTCAGTTTCGTTTTAGTTACTTGTGTTTTAGTGTCTTGTTCAACCGTTTTACTTACCGGTCGCAAGCAACTCCTATTGGTTTCTGATAAGGATGTTCTAACTTCAAGTTTTCAGAGTTATAAACAGTTTATTGATTCGGTCCCCGCATCCAAAGACATTGGTAATACAGCATTGGTAAAAAAGGTGGGGCGGAAAATTGCAACCGTAGTTGAAGCTTATCTAAATGCCAATGGTATGTCAGCTGATGTTGCCACTTATTCATGGGAATTTAATCTGGTTAAAGATACCACTATGAATGCATTTTGCATGCCCGGAGGGAAGGTGGTCGTCTTTGAAGGAATTCTTCCTGTAACTAAAAATGAAGTCGGATTGGCTGTTGTGCTGGGTCATGAAATTGCTCATGCAGTTGCAAAACACAGCAACGAACGTATGAGTCAGCAAATGATGTTTCAATATGGTTCATCATTAGGCGATGTCCTTTTGGCAAATAAACCGGCAACTACCCGTTCTACCATTTCAATGATCTATGGAATCGGATCCCAGTACGGAGTGATGCTCCCTTATTCACGGAAACACGAATATGAAGCCGACCGTTTAGGCCTGATTTTTATCGCCATGGCTGGATATGATCCAAATGAAGCTATCTCTTTCTGGGAACGCATGGCTGCGAAGTCAACCGGTGCCCCGGTAGAATTTATGAGTACTCATCCTTCCGATGCCAATCGGATTGCCAAATTGAAAGAGTTACTTCCTGAAGCTTTGAAGTATTATAAAAAGTAAGGAGAAAGCCTGTTGCCTCAACGAATAAAAAAAGTTCCGAAGGATTCTCTTCGGAACTTTTTAGTTATAACCTGTTACGGATTGTCAGGAATAAGATGTTTTTAAATATTAAATTACTTACCTAAACCAATCCTGGAATAAGAAAGGCAAGTTCACTAATAAATTATAATTTAGTTATGAATAACATACTGATAGCATTTATCTAAATCTGAAAAGTCGAAATAAAAGATCATTCTTATCTCTTGCTCCTGTCACACTTCAAAAATATTTTTTATAATTGCCTGCTACAATTTCTCTCCAAACGCCAAATCACCGGCATCACCCAATCCGGGAATGATGTACGAATGTTCATTCAATTCGGGATCAATGGCGGCAGCCCAGACAGTTGTTTTAATTTCAGGGAAATGTGCTGAAATGTAATCAATAGCTACCTGACTCGAAATGACGGTTGCAATATGGATATGAGCCGGTTTCCCTTTTGTGAGCAATGCACCGTAAGCCAACTCCATCGACCCGCCTGTAGCAAGCATAGGATCGGTAATAATCAGTGTCTTTCCATCCAAATTTGGAGAAGCAATGTATTCAATAAAGATATCAAATTTCAATGCATCTTTGTATTTTCGGTATGCTGAGACAAATGCATTTTCGGCACCATCAAAATAATTCAAAAAGCCTGTATGAAATGGCAATCCGGCACGAAGTATCGTTGCGATTACAATTTTTTCATCAATCACCTCGGTGTTTGCTATCCCTAATGGAGTTTTAACTTCTTCGGCTTTATAGCGCATTTTTTTACTGATTTCATAAGCCATTATTTCACCAATCCGCTCCAGATTCCTGCGAAAACGCATAGAATCTTTTTGTATTTTAACGGAACGGATTTCTTTGATATAATGGTTTAAAACGGAATTATTATCCGAGAGATTGATGACATTCATCTACTTAAGAATTATGATATTTATATTATAAATTTTTATTGTCTTTTTCCCGGATCTCTGTCCTGCGTATTTTCCCACTTATTGTCTTTGGAAGTTCATCTACAAATTCAATAATACGGGGATATTTATAGGGGGCTGTCACTGCTTTTACATGATTCTGAATTTCCTTGATTAAAAGATCACCGGCTCTGTCTTTGTATTCTTTTGACAATACCACCGTCGCTTTTACAATCTGACCACGAATTTCATCCGGAACACCTGTAATGGCACATTCCACAACTGCAGGATGGGTCATCAGTGCACTTTCTACTTCGAATGGCCCGATCCGATAGCCCGAACTTTTAATGACATCATCCGCCCGTCCCACAAACCAGAAGTAACCATCTTCGTCACGCCAGGCAACATCTCCTGTATAATAAACATTGTTATTAAAGGCTTCGTTTGTAAGCTTTTCGTTTCGGTAATATCCTTTGAAAAGTCCTACAGGATATTGTTTGTCGGTACGGATCACGATTTGTCCCTGTTCCCCGACTTCAGCCTTACGCCCATCAGGAGTTAATAAATCAACATCATAATGAGGATTGATAAGTCCCATAGAACCTGGTTTTGGCTCTACCCAGGGAGAAGTGAAAAGGGATAGTGTTGTTTCACTTTGTCCGTACCCCTCACGTAATTTTATGCCGGTTAGTTGCAAAAATTGTTCATAAACTGCCGGATTCAACGCTTCACCTGCGATAGTACAGTACTCGAGTGACGATAAGTCGTAATGAGTCAGGTCCTCGCGGATCAAAAAGCGAAATATAGTCGGAGGTGCACAAAGAGACGTAATATGATACTTCTCAATCATCTCCAACATGGCAGCCGGTGTAAACTTTTCGTGATCGTACACAAACACACAGGCGCCTACTATCCATTGTCCGTAGAGTTTCCCCCAAACAGCTTTCAACCAGCCGGTATCGGCTATTGTAAGATGCAAACTGTCTTCGCGTAAATTATGCCAGTATTTAGCAGTAATAATATGTGCCAACGGATAAACACAATCCAGCAAAACCATTTTGGCATTTCCGGTGGTACCCGATGTAAAACTAATTATCAGAGGATCACTATTTTCATTTACATGGTAAATAGGTGTGAATGGTGCGGCATTTTCAATCCCTTTATGGAAATCAAGCCAACCTTCGGGAACAATATGCCCCACCGAAATCAACATTTTAACGCTGGGCGACTCAGGCATTGCATCATTAATGTGGGTGATGATAGGTTCTTCCCCCACAGCCACTATTGCTTTAATATCTGCGGCATTGTTGCGGTAAATCAAATCCTTTTTAGTCAGCAAATGAGTGGCTGGTATAATAATGGCACCAATTTTATGTAATGCCACAATCGTGAACCAAAACTCATACCGACGTTTCAGAATTGCCATGACGATATCGCCTTTTTTGATACCCAGGCTTTGAAAATAAGATGCTGTCTGGTCGGTGTATTTCTTCATTTCCCCAAAGGTAAATTCGTGGCATTCACCCTGATCGTTAGTCCAGAGTAAGGCTTTTTTATTGGGTTCTTTTTCCGCCCATGCATCCACGATGTCATAGCCAAAATTAAAATTGTCAGGGACAATTAGTTTGTAATTTGCTTTGAAATCTTCAAAGTCTTTGAATTCGGTTTGTTGAAGAAACTTTTCTAACATATGCATAAATTTATTTAAAGCATTTGATTTTTTTGCGCTGCAAAGTAACATCAAATGCCTTAAAGTGGCAAAAAAGAGGGATAAAAACGATCTATTTGGGGTAAAACACCCAATAATGGGATAAACAGAAATCTAATTTAAATTGATTTTAAACGATAACAGCCAGAAACTTTACTTTATGATTGTTAAGTGCTACCATTCCATGAGGTTTTGAGGAATCAAAATAGATGCTGTCGCCTTCGTTAAGAGTAATATCATTTCCTGCAATCTGTAGGTTCATACTCCCCTCCAGAATAAAATTAAATTCCTGTCCCAAATGCGAATTTAAATGAATTGGTTGATCCGATGGCTCAACGGTCACTTCAAAAGGTTCCGCTTTAGCAAAGCGGAAACCATGAGCAAGCGATTGATATTTATAAACCTTATTACGTTCCACGGATGCTCCGGTTCCTCTTCGGGTCACAGAGAAAGCAAGTGAATGTGGTTCATCACCCGAAAAGAGGGCTGAAGTTTCCACTTCAAATGTCTGGGCCAGATCACAAATAAAACTCAGCGGAATATCGAAATTTCCTGTTTCGTAATTCTCGTATTGTTCCTTGCTGATACCACATTTAGAAGCAACCATTTCAGTTGTTAAATCCAAGGAATCACGTAATCCGTGAAGTCTTTGGGCTATTTGTTTGATTTGAGTGTTCATAATCTATTTGTTTTTTTATTGATCTAACCTGTTTTAATGAGATCGGCACTTTAAGAGTATGATGGGCTGACCTGTATCATACCCTGAAAATGAATATCCTATTTAATATGAGAGGCTTTTAATCCTTTTATCACGGCGTTGGTAAATCCGTTCGCCTCCATTTCGTTCAATCCTTTAATGGTGGTACCGCCTGCAGTGGTCACTTTGTCAATTTCCACTTCGGGATGTGTACCATTGGCTTCCAACAATTCAATTGCCCCGCGTAAGGTTTGAATCACGACATCTTTAGCCATGTTTGGGTATATTCCCATTTCAACTCCACCTTCAGTGGCAGCGCGTATATACCTGAATGCATAGGCAATTCCACAAGATGACAATGACATAAATGCATTTAATTGTGATTCGGGAACCAGAAAGGTTTTCCCTAATTCAGCGAATAGATCAACAATCAGTTGCTCCTGTTCTTTTGAGGCATTAAACGATGCAATGGTGGAAACACTCTGTTGTACATCAATGGCTGTATTTGGAATAATCCTAAAAATGGTCGCATCGGTGTTGAAAAATTTAGTTAACTGTTCAAATTCTACGCCGGCTGCAATCGAAATCACGATTTGCTTTTTATAATCAAATTTATTCTCAAGTTCTTCAGAAATACTTTCTACCAACCATGGTTTTACAGCCAGAATGATGATATTCGCGTCTTTTATAATATCCCGGTTCGAATTACTGACCGTTATATCCGGAGCAAAATCTTTTATGGCTTCTAAATTTTTTTGTGATACATCACTTACACGGATATTTTTTGATTGAATCAGATTTCCCTTAGATAATCCACGGGCAATTGCACCGCCCATATTTCCAGCACCAATGATGGCTATTTGTAAATCAACTGTTTCCATTGTTTTTTTATTTTATTAAAATATGTTCAAATTCAGACAACAAAGATAGAATAAGATATTTAAATTATAGATTGTATGTTTAGGTATTGTACGATTATTTCATCATTTAAGACGAAATTGAAGAATTTAAAGGCTTGAATTTAAAAACTCAGGTCTAAACATCCCTTCAGACCCCATTTACTTACTCCGGGATGATTTAAATCGGTGAGACGCCATACCGATTGGAAGGTGAAAATATGTAGTATATTTGCAATCCCGGCACCAACTTCCATATACGGCTTTTTCATTGGATACATATTCTCAGGATAATCAAGCTGTGTCCGGTTTGATTCGCTTAATCCGCCATAGGACATCTTGAATGTAAATATTTCACGTAGATTGAGAAGTTTAACCAGTGGAATCTGATTCAGAATTAACCCGTTCAACATGATTTCGGTGTGTAAGTTAATATATTTGTCGAAGGCATACTCCCTGTAATTCATTAAATTGAATGTGTAAAATCCGTAACCCCCACTTTCACTACCTGCAGGAATTCCCAGGAGAGGATAGGGTACATTTCCAAGAATAATACCGGCATCCGCATTGAAGTTTAACTGGCCAAAATCAAACCGTACAAACTGTTTAACAGCTCCCATGATTTTTCCATAATGACCTGTTTTATTCCCAATGTGGGTGTTCCCAACTTCCAGAATACTGTAAATTACAGGCATTGTGTTGGCTACGTAAATACGCTGCATATGGTCGTCATAGGTTTTTTCGTCAAATGAAAAACGGGTGGATACAGTGGCCGAATTTTGTTGTAAATAATTGACAACCGGTATACTGCTTGTTGTCATAGGCATGGAAGCATTAGCATACAACCGGTTGGAGCGAAGGTACAAAGTACTTTCGATATCCGGATTCCAATCGTTTGCAAATGATGCCAAATACTCTTTCCGTTCACTGATTTTTCCTGTTGATTCAAAAGCAATAACTGAACTTGAAAAATCCTCGTCCCCTGTCACTAAGGGATTTTCACGATACATGAAATTGTTGTAATTATAATCGATGCGTCTGTAATCATCGGTGTAAGTAAAGCTCAAGACCCTTCGTTTTTCACTGTGAAATTTATATTGAGCTAAACCGGAATATTTAACGACTTCATTTTTAAAACCATATCCGACAGATCCCCCGATAGATATATTTTTCCATAACTTTTCATTGGTATGAAAAGGTAATGTAAGACGCCACCCTTCTATATCTGTTATCCGGATGATTTGTTGGATTTTTCCAATATCAATTTTCCCCACAGGTATCGATCCTGTAAAAACAACATCTGCTATCCATTTGGCAGTACGTAATAAGGGGGTATTGTTTAACTCACTTAGTTTTTGGTCAAGCGTTGTCTCATTGTATTTGCTCTGGGCAAAATTAGTGTTTTGTTGAACATTTGAATCGGTTGAATGGAAAGTGGTGCTTTTTTTTATAAAGATTTCAGGCTTCGAATGCAGGCTGTCAGTGAGTAAAGCATAGTTCATATTTAATGCAAATTCCTCGGATTGACGCATCCAATGATGGGTGGAAACCGGAACATATTTTTGTGAAATCCGCAAATTGTGAATGAAATTTATATTGGCTTGTACCGGTAACTCTGCTTCAATACGGGTCAACGAATAGGTGGCAGAGTCAATCCAAAGTTTCCCGTCAAAAGCCAGATTCTTCGTATTTTTGCTCCTGAAATGAATCTCATATTGTTTACCAAATTTTGTCTTTACACTGTCGGCAAAATAATATTCATAAAAAACATTCCCTACGTTTGAAAGCGGACTTACCATATTCTTTCCGTAGACAGAAACGGAATTGTTGTAAAAATTAAGTTCGGTATTCAACTCGCCGACCAGTTTCTCAAGTATTTTCTCCCCCGTTTCAGGAGAAGAGAATATTTTAGTTGATAGTTGTTTTTTTTCGGTTGATGTGATTTGGTATTTTTTTTCGGTCATGTACAATGGGATAACCATGGATGAATCGGAACCCGATAATTTTCCTTTTTTCAATTGGTCAAATATCCTTTTATTCATCGTACGTTGGTTGATTTTGCTCAGCAATATCATATTTTGTTCTGTACTCACAGTTTTAAATCCATTTTGCTGGCTAATGTCATTTACTCTTTTAAGCAATCTCACTTTTTTCATCATTTCGATGGCCGGATTAGATCCCGGAACAACAAAAATCTCACGCAATAAAGTATTATCTTCATTCATTTCCACCTGAATGCCCACACTTTTCCCGGGTTTAATTCTGATTTCATGTCGCTTATACCCAACCGATGTGAATACTAAAGTGCTTTGTTTCTCCATTGTGCGAATCATGAAGTATCCTTCTTCATTCGATTGAACACTTGTCTGTGAGTTCTTAAATGATATATTTACATAAGGCAAAGGACTTTGATCCGTTTGACTCAGTACCTGTCCAACGACTAGTGTTTCTTGTGCATTTACCACGCAAGTAAAAAGTAAGAATACAAGTAAAAAGTTTATAAATACGTTGTTAAAATAAAAAGTTCGTATTTTTGGAGTTGTATTTTTGGAGTTGTCTCTATTCATAAAGTTTAGGTAAGTCACCTGCCGGAAGTCATCGGGAAGTTGTGTAATTTAATTATTTCTTAAGGTACTGTAATCTAATATAGTTAAATGATCAAATTATTTTTTCATTAAAACCTAATATCCATTTGCCCGGTAATTATTAATTTTTAATTGTTCATTATTAATTACTTTTTTGCTTCGGCTTGTTCCCTCTGTCTTTTATATAATGGATGACATTCAATCACTGTTTGTCGTAAATAATGAACATCAATATGGGTATATAATTCTGTTGTTGTAATCGATTCGTGTCCCAGCAATTGTTGAATGGCTCGTAAATTAGCCCCGTTTTCCAATAAGTGGGTGGCAAATGAATGACGGAACGTATGAGGACTTACATTTTTACGGATTCCTGCCATCAATGCGAGTTCTTTTACAATGGTAAAGATCATTGCCCGTGTCAACTTAGACCCTCTTCTGTTTAAAAACAAGATGTCTTCATGTCCCTTTTTAATTGAAAGCAGATTCCTGTCAGCTTTCCATAATCCGATTTGTTTTATCGACTGGGAGGACATGGGTACCAGCCTTTGTTTACTTCCTTTCCCTTCCACCAGCATATACCCTTCTTCCAGGTAAAGTTTGGATAATTGAAGTCCAATAAGTTCGGAAACCCTTAATCCCGAACCATACAACACTTCGATGATCGCCTTATTCCGTTGCCCTTCCGGCTTTGAAAGATCAATGGCATTTACAATGTGATCAATTTCCTGAACAGATAATACTTCAGGGAGTCTCAATCCGATTTTGGGACTTTCGAGCAGTTCGGTGGGATCTTCGGAACTATGGTTTTTATAAATTAAAAAGTGATAAAAAGATTTTATACTCGATAAAATACGTGCCTGAGAGCGCGGGTGAATACCTAAAGTGCTTATTTCTATTATGAAATCGCGCAAATGTTTTGTCTCTGCGGTTTCTAATGTCAGGTGGGCATCGGATAAGTATCCCGAAAGTTTCAATAAATCGCTTTCATATGCCTCTATCGTATTAGCAGATAATGCTTTTTCAAATTTCAAATACAAATGGTATTCATCCAGGATGGGAAGCATTGTACAGTTTCAATTAATATAATCAGGTTTCGTTCAAATAACGAACCTGCCTGTTAAACAGATTGCAAAGATATTAAAAAGATTTTGTTCATACTAAAATGAATGACCATGAAGTAATTACTGGATAGTTATTATTATGAAAAAATGATATAAAATCCACTTAATTGATTTTTTGAAAGAGACAACACCAATTGATTCCTGAACTCTGATCATCAACTCCGGGTTCAATTTCTTAAAATTAAAACTGCCTTGTAATAACTTATTCGGTTTCTTTCTGAATAAATATTCTACCTTTGTCCATCGGAACAGAATAAGTAAATACAAATGAATTTAACAAATCAACTAACTATATAATTAGGAATATGAAAATCAACAAGCTCTTACTCACCATTTGTTTTTTAGGATTAACCCTTTCTATGTCGGCGTATGATGCTGTAGGTCATAGAATTATTGCAGATATAGCTTACCAAAACCTGACTACGAAGGCCAGAACTCAAGTGGATAAAGTGCTCGGCAAAAAAGGGATTGTTTTTGAAGCCACCTGGGCGGATGAAGTACGGAGTGACAATAAATATGCCTACAGCTACCAGTGGCATTTCCAGGATCTGGACGATAATATGACAGCGAATGACATTAAGAAACTGTTGGACCATCCCAAAGCGGAAGGCGAACATCTGTTTTTTGCCCTTGATACACTCACTACCCGGTTGAAGAAAGACAGAAATGATAAAGAAGCATTGAAATTCCTGGTCCACCTGGTCGGAGATATGCACCAACCCATGCACATGGGACGCAAAGACGATAAGGGTGGTAATAAAGTTGATTTCAATTGGTTTGGTAAAAAGACCAACCTTCATTCTGTCTGGGATGGTTCACTGATTGAAAGCGAAAAAATGTCGTATTCGGAATTCAGCCAGTATTTGCAGGATAAATTTGAACCCCGGAAGGCAGAAATAAAAAAATGCACGGTTCTTCAATCTATTGAAGCTGTTTACATCGTTAGGAATTTAATTTACGGTTACGATTCATCCGATACCAGCAATTATCATTACGTGTATTACTTTGCCGATAAACGGGATGAAATGCTTTATCGCGGTGGAATTCAACTGGCCAATATTCTGAATGCCATTTATAAATAAAAGATTTATTTTAATGACTAAAAAGCCTGTTCTATTAAAGAGCAGGCTTTTTTATTGAAATAAAACAGAATCACTTTCTCTAGACAAAACTGTTTTTATCATCTTATCCTTCCCCTTTATTCCTGAAGTGTAAAAACCAGTGCTGATGTAATTTTATGATTATTCGCACATGGTCTTTATCAGGAGTTCTTTTTTAAATGATTATTCGCATGGTATCTATTTCCTACAGCCTAACCAGTGTGATTAACCTGCTTCAACAAAGTTTTTTTTATATTACAGCTTTCATCGATGCTTTTCAAACACGACTTCATTTTGGAACAGGACGTATCCTTTTACTGTAAATCAGAATTCTGACAATGAATCATTACATTTTCAGATTTATCCGTTACATTTTCATTTAACCTTCACTATTCATTCACTACGCATTCACCACACATTCTGGGGTATTACGGTGGTATTACGGTAATGATGCGGTAGTATTACGGTGTTAATACGGTGTAATATTAGAGCGCAATATCTCCGCAAAAGCACCGTAAAGCAAGCTTAATATTTTCTTATCTTTTGTAAAGGTTAGTTGAATGGGTAGTGAATGAATAGTGTAGGTATGATTGAAATGAAAGGAATAAAGAAACTGAATTTTATAGAAGACAGAAATGTAAGAAAAATAATTTCCTGTTGATTAATAAATACAACATTATAGTGTTCTAATTACTTTCTAAAAACAAAAGTGCTTAATTGCCATAATATTGGATAATTGTAGCCTTTATTGGCAGGATTCTACTGTTTATGTTGCAAGGTTAGTGGTATATTTGTACAATCAAATGACATTCATTAAAAAATAAATCTTTATCCGAAAACGTCATTTTCCTTAAAAAATAGATTTTGTTACTTCAGGAGAGTCAATAGGTTCAATTGCACCCTTTCCGGCAAAATGGCGGATCTTCACCCCAGGTGGGAATGTACCAAACGCTCCTTGTATCACTTTACAAATTGAAAATCTACTTTATTCACGGACATTGAAGATAATCAATCTAAATAATCAGTGTAAATCTTTGTAATCTGTGGACAAACTCTTTCTTAATTTCATTCAATAAAAAAACAATCTGTGGAAATCAGCCTCAACAGGGCAGTACGCGGATAATCATAAAAATAAATATGCGAAAATTACAATCTGTATTGATAGTACTCTTGATGGTGTTTAATTTGCCGGGTCAACGGACAATGGCACAAGCTAACCCGAAAGGAAAACCGGTTTATCTGGGTGATCCGACGATTTTAAATGACAAGGGGGTGTATTATTTATACGGCACAGGACAAACCGCAGATAAAGGGTTTACGGTTTTCACTTCCAGGGATTTAAAAACATGGATGAAACAGGGCACTGGTACTGATAGCGGATTTGTATTGGAGAAAGGATCAAAAACATTTGGATCAAAAGGTTTCTGGGCACCCCAGGTAGTGGCATTCAAGAACAGGTTCTGTATGTTATACACCGCAGACGAAAATATTGCCATTGCCTGGAGTAATTCTCCCAAGGGACCTTTTATTCAAAACAAAGTTGCACCGTTATCACCTGATTCGAAACAAATTGATCCATTTTTTTTTATAGACAACAACGGTAAAAAATACCTGTATCATGTGCGTTTAGGGGGCGGAAATAAGATTTATGTGGCAGAGCTAAAAGATGACTTTTCAGGTATTGTTGATAAGACGCTCACACACTGCATTACTGCTGAAGCGGGTTGGGAAAATACGAAAGGTGCAACGCAGGCTCCGATTACAGAAGGACCCACAGTTATTAAGCATAAGGGGGTTTATTATCTGTTCTACTCTGCAAACGATTTTAGAAACATTGATTATGCGGTGGGGTATGCCACTTCGAAATCACCATTAGGACCCTGGAAAAAATACGAAAAAAATCCAATTATCAGCAGAAGTATGATAGGTCATAACGGAACCGGTCACGGTGATTTGTTTCTAGACAAAAAGGGGAATCTTCAGTATGTTTTTCATGTCCATAATTCCGATTCCACAGTTAGTCCGAGACAGGTATTTATAACCGGTTTAAAGTTCATTCTCAATAAAAAGACCGGGTTGGATAATGTAAGTGCAGAAAACAAGACATTGATCACACCCGTGCTGGTAAATGAATGAATGTACAATGACGAAAAAAATATCTTTCTGTTGACGGATAGGTTAGAATTTAATGTTATTAAATATCATTAAAAAATAAACCGGATATTATTATAAAATACTATTTATCCGATTTATAAGAGCATCCAAATTCCTTAAATCCAATTTCTTTTTAGAAAATAATATTGTCCAATGAAAAAAACCATACTTTTTCTTTTCTGCCTGATAAGCCTTTCCTCAATTTCCCAGACCTGGACAAACCCTTTTGCACTGACCAATGAATGGTCTCTTTATGGAATCGGTGATCCATACATCATGAAGTACAGGGGTACCTATTACCTGTATTGCAGTACAAAGGACAACAATACCGGTGTAAAATGCTGGTCATCAAAAGATCTGGTCAATTGGTCGGGTGCCATAACCTGCTCAACGGATCCGATTACAAAAACGGCATATGCACCGGAGGTAGTTTACTGGAATGGTACTTTTTATATGTATACTTCTCCTGCCGGTAACGGGCACTATGTTCTTTCAAGTACAAGCCCTACAGGACCGTTTAAAGTCATTACCGGAAATCTGGGTAAAAGTATTGATGGTGATGTTTTTATAAACGATGATGCAAAATGGTATTTCTATCATGCCGACGGAAATGGCATAATGGGATGTCCAATGAGCAGTCCGACATCAATCGGGGCAGATGTAAATCTAAATGCCCGAATGGGGAACAACTGGACAGAGGGACCGAGTGTGATAAAAAGAAACGGGGTTTATTATTTACTATATACAGGCAATCACGTGATCAGCAAAGGGTATCGGACTGACTACGCCCGGAATACTTCAGGTCCCGTTAGTTCTTTCACCCCACAGGCAGCACAGAATCCAATATTGATAAAAACAGAAGGAGCTTTTGTAGGTCTGGGCCATGGCACTGCATTTATCGGACCTGATCTGGATACGTATTTTTTTGCCTACCACAACCTGGCAGGTGATTACGGTGTAGGACCGTACCGACGACTCAATATAGATCGTATGGCCTGGAACGGGGATAAATTGTTAATTCTGGGACCTACCACCTGGGCGCAGCAAGCTCCTCAATTGCCCGATGTTTCGGATTATTTTAACCGGACAGAACCTGGTTCGACATGGATACTGCCCAATGGAGGCAACTGGAGTATTTTAAACCAGGAAATGCTGGTCCAGAATATTTCGAATGAAGCTACTGAAACATGGCATAAAGCGCTTAACACAACCCCGACATCACCGGATTACACCGCTGAATTTAACATGAAGGAAGAATCCAGGGGCAATGATGCAGCCAGGTTTGGTGCAGTTTTTGGCTATACCGACGAAGCTAATTATGGCATTGCTGTCATTCATAGTTTTACGAACCAATTGGAAGTTAATTTTATGCTTGATAATGTCTGGGGAACAGCCAGATTAATTGCCTTGCCTGCCGGATTTAATTCTGTTGTATGGCATAGTATGCGCATTGAAAAATCAGGAATAAACTATAAATTCTTTGTCGATGGTTTACTAAAGACTACTTTGACCAGTACTCTGGAAGCCGGTAAAGTGGGGTATATGACCAGCTGGAGCCATAGTGACTTTAGTTATGTTGCATTTAGCAACAAGGTAAACGGATCCGGAATTTTTGATACTTACAAACCTGTTCCCGGATCGGTGGAAGCAGTCCATTACAATGCCGGTGGTGAAGGAGGCGGGTATCACGATTTGACACCCGGCAATATGCCCGGAAAATATATCCGGAACGACAATGTTGATATCCGTGACTGTACAGAAGGAGGATATTCTATCACCGGAAACCAACCAGGTGAATGGTACAAATACAATATCAACGTTAAAGCTGCCGGCACCTACAACGTGGGAGTGAGGTATGCTGCCACTGCAACAACAGGTCAGATCAGGATCTGGCAGGGAGATGTTGATTTGACAGGTGTCGTTGCGTTACCTTCCACCGGGAACCTGAACACACTGAATACAATTACCCTGAAAGGATTAGAATTGACTGCTGGCTATCAGACATTAAGGGTGGAAATTGTTGGCGGTGATTTCGATCTGTACAAAATGCTGTTTGAAGAAGCCGATAATGCGGTGGTAACTAAAACTGATACTTTCACTTCTGCTTACAGTCCCGACTGGAACTACAGTGATGGAACCTGGACCATTGATGCAGGTCAGGCATATGTCAGCGGATATGGAAAACGGACATTTGGAAGTACCGGATGGAGCAATTATACAGTCCAGAGTGACATCACGTACAACGATCAGATGAATGCCGGTATTATTTTCAGGGTTAATAATCCTGCTATGGGTGGTGCCGGAAATGATCCTATGCTGGGCACTGATTTTTATCAGGGATACTTTGTCTCGTTATCATCTACTTCGGTGTTATTGGGAAAACAAAACTACAGTTGGACCCAGCTGAGTTCTGCAGTAGGTACCTACATTTTAAATACGAAATATACACTCAAAGTAGTTACTTCGGGGGCAAATATCAAGGTCTATGTGACGGATATGATTACGCCCAAAATTGATTATACCGATCCGAATCCGTTAATCAATGGTAAAGTTGGCTACAGATCATTTAATTCACATGTACATTTTGATAATTTCACCGTTACTACCGAAGGCAGTGGAAATTCAACGGGTGTTATGAACCCCGTTTCTAAAGTAAATACAGTTGAATTATTCCCGAATCCTGTCAGTGATATAATGACAATTAAAAATATTGATGATTTTTCGGATCTGTTAATCTGTAAAGCAGATGGTCAGGAAATATACAAAACAAAGGTAACTCAGAACACCTGGACAATGAACCTTCGGGGTTTTAATAAAGGATTTTATTTTATAAAGTTAAGTAATAATTCGGGTTCTGTGGTTGCTAAAAAGTTTATAAAAAACTGAATTAACAAGAAGTAAGATATATTTCTATCATGACTCCGGCATGTAAGCATCATCTTGTAAGTAATAGCATTTACAAGCCATAATCCGGTTCCACGAAATCAGACTCAATGATAGGGACTACAGGTTTCGTGTGACGCTATTAAACAACTAAAACAGGTATTATTTATAACATAACATTTAATTTTACAACTCAATGAAAAGAATCTTTATTGTACTATTTACCCTGGGGTTTTCAACTTTTCTTGCCTTTTCGGCAAATCATAAAGAAGGAAACAAGAACACACCGTGGACAAAACAAAAAACAAATGCATGGTATGCAGAACAACCCTGGCTCAGCGGTTGTAATTTTCAACCAAGTTCAGCCATTAACCAAATTGAAATGTGGCAAACCGAAAGTTTTGATCCCATTACAATCGATAAGGAACTGGGTTGGGCCGAAGAATTGGGATTTACTACCATGCGCGTATTTTTGAGCAGTGTGGTTTGGGAAAATGATAAGGCCGGATTCAAAAAGAATATTAATCAATTCCTGGCTATATCATCAAAGCATAAAATCAAACCAATGTTTGTTTTCTTTGATGATTGCTGGAAACCTGAATCGTTTACCGGTAAACAACCTGCTCCAAGACCGGGTGTCCATAATTCAGGCTGGGTGCAGGATCCGAGTGTTTCACTTAGGAAAGATACCCTTAAATTATTCCCTGCTCTGGAAAAATATGTAAAAGATATTATGACAACCTTCAAAAATGACAAACGTATTTTATTGTGGGATTTGTACAACGAACCAGGAAACAGCGGACATGGCATTTCGTCATTGCCGTTATTAAAAAATGTCTTTACATGGGCCAGGGAAGTAAATCCAATCCAACCACTTACAGCAGGAGTATGGACTTTCGGTTGTCTGGAACTGAATGTGTTTCAGGTTGAAAATTCTGATGTAATCACCTATCATAACTACGGCAAAGTAAATGAGCATGAAACATGGATTAACCTGTTGAAAATTCAGGACCGCCCGATGATATGTACCGAATATATGGCACGCAGAAATGACAGTAAGTTCCAAAATATTATGCCATTGTTGAAGAAAAATAATGTGGGCGCTATCAATTGGGGATTTGTATCAGGCAAAACAAATACAATCTTTGCATGGGATGAACCAAAACCGAATGAAAAAGAACCCGTCTTATGGTTTCATGATATCTATCGTCAGGATAAAACACCTTTTGATCAACAGGAAGTAGATATTATAAAAAAAATGAATGGGAAAATACCGGAATAAAACTAATTTCAGGTATTCAATATTAAAGAAAAAGTCTATTTGACTTCATCTTTTGAACCTGAGTCAAGAGTTTTTATTCATCAGAAATTTTTAAAGCCATTAAATGCAGTGAACTGTATTTAATGGCTTTATTTGTTTCGGAATACACACCAAGGTCGAAATCAAAGATATGGTCTTTACATAATTTGTTACCCTTACCTTTCTCTTTCTCTGTACCTGGTCGGTGATATACCCATTACTTTGACAAAAGTCCTGCTAAAATAAGCGGCATCCTGAAAACCAAGTTTTGGATAGATATCCGATATCTTCATTTTTGAGAGTTCAATATACTGACAGGCCTTTTCAATTTTCAGTGTAATAAAGTATTTTATGGGTGATAATTTTGTCTCTTGCTGGAAGCGGGCACAAAAATGGGAAGCGGATAGATTGAAATGAGTTGAAAGTTGTTCGAGGGTTAGATTATTCTCCACATTTTCGCGCATAAAGTAGATGACTTTTTCACTAAATCCATTTTCTACGATATCCACATTACGTATCCTTCGAAATTGCTCCACATACTTAAACGACCCCAGGAAATGGTACAGGCAGATGGTCGCATAACTGTAATGATCGCTGTGAAAACTCAATTCGAGATTGGCATAAATTTCCTCGAAAAGCTGAATGCGATCCTGCAACCTGGAATTGGATTCGGGGAGTATTTGTATAGGAATGATCGGTACATTCAGAAAGGTTGATGCTAAGGTTCCTTTGAAATGAATCCAATAAATTGTCCATGGATTTTCGGGAGCGGCACCAAAACTATAGGGAGTGGCAGGTGGCAAAATGACATATTGGTTTTCAGTAACAGTAAAGACTTTTTCATTGATTTTGCACCACCCTTCCCCCGAAGTACAATAAAGAATGATGAAATATTCTACGCCATTTTCCTTGTTATTATAATGATATTTTACTGCAGGGAAAAATCCTATTTTAGTAATGTAAAGTGTTTTGTTAATAGGATTGTGCTGACTATTTAATATAATTTCAGGACTTATTGCTATAAGTCTTTGTCCTTTAAAACCTTGTTTCTGTTGTGGCATAATGATTAAATTATTACAATCGTAAGATAGTGCAAGTAAATCGCAACAAAGTTATACTTTTTTATCAAATAACAATATCATCTTTGCAGAGTGATTTTTACTTCAGATCAATTCTAAAAGCTATTCAGGGGAAAGTTTATATTTGGAGCTATGAGTTTGAAAGGAGTTTGAATTAAAAATGAATGTTACAATGACTCAATTTATTTTGTCGGAGCTTTGAAAATAAAGGTCAACAATTGATCCGTTTTTAGATGGAACATTTAAGGATTTTCTACTTTAGGAAGGCAATATGTTCCGAAAATTTTAAGAAGAAGTGAGAATGTTATACAATACCGGTTTCAGAGATCAAATCATAATCAACCGGACATTATTTCCGGTTCAAAAAGGAAAAAACATTATTTTTAAAAATACATTTTATATCGAATGTTACGAAATTAAATTATAATAAAGTCAGAATGTCCAACTACAACAAAAAACCATTTATTTCAATCCCGGGTAAACTTTTCTCAGAATGGGACACTATTCGTGAAGAGGTTAATAGAAAAATCAGGAATTCAACATCAAATCATTTTGTACTGGTAGTGGAATGTTATCAGGGAGTTCATCATTCCGAATTATTGAAAGAGTTTAGTCTGCTTCAACCTGATTTAATTATTCAGTCGGCTGATGCATTTTATATGGAGGACAGTATTCGCGAATTGACTTTTCCGGATGTAACGGATGATGCCACTTTCGGATATATGACCCGCCTTTTGTACACCGACCTTATTAATCCCGTGAAATCAGCTGAGTTTCGTAAACAAGCAGAGAATTCAACAGGATTGGTGATAATATACGGACATGGTGCCGCCTGTATTTCTGAAAAGTATGATTGCCTGATTTATGCGGACATGGCCCGATGGGAAATACAATTGCGTCAACGGAAACATCAGGTTTGTAATTTGGGAATAAATAATTCGGATGAAACACCCGGAATACAATACAAACGGGGATATTTTGTCGACTGGCGTATTTGCGACAAATTAAAACAGGAGTTATTTGAAAAGGCTACGTATTGGCTCGATACGAATAAAGAAGATGAACCAAAAATGATGGTTGCTTCTGACATGCTCCATGGATTGGAACTGGCAGTCAAAACGCCATTTCGCATGGTGCCCTATTTTGACCCGGGACCCTGGGGTGGACAATGGATGAAAGATGTCTGCGGACTCGATAAATCGGCCGTCAACTATGCATGGTCCTTTGATGGTGTTCCGGAAGAAAACAGCCTCCTGTTCGAAGTAGAAGGTCAGATAGTAGAAATCCCCTGCATTAATCTCGTATTTTATAAGAGCAACGAGTTACTGGGCGAACCTGTTGTTTCGCGTTTCGGTAAAGAATTCCCCATTCGGTTTGATTTTCTGGATACCATGGATGGCGGAAATCTAAGTTTACAGGTTCACCCTACCACACAGTATATTCAGGATGCTTTCGGAATGAAATATACTCAGGATGAAAGTTATTACATGCTTGATACCAAAGATGATGCAACGGTTTATTTAGGTATTAAAACCGGTGTGGATACGGACGAAATGCTGGAAGAGCTACATAAATCCCAAAATACAGGCTCTTCCTTTGATGCAGAAAAATACATAAATATCTTTCCGGCTAAAAAACATGATCACTTTTTAATCCCGAATGGAACCATACATTGTTCAGGAGCAAACAGCATGGTGCTTGAAATCAGTGCAACCCCTTACATATTCACTTTCAAACTGTATGACTGGGGCAGGCTGGGAATGGATGGAGAACCACGTGCTATCAACATTGATCGGGGTTCGAAGGTGATTCAACGGGAACGTGACACCGAGTATTGTTTAGAAAATCTGGTCGGTCAGGTCGAAACCATTGCTACGGGTGATGGATGGATAGAAGAACGTACGGGGCTTCATAAAAATGAATTTATCGAAACCCGCCGGCATTGGTTTTCTAAAAAAGTAACTCACCGGACCAATGACAGTGTAAATGTGTTGAATCTTATTGAAGGCGAAGAAGCAATTGTAGAAAGTCCGGTAAATGCATTCAATCCTTTTGTGATTCATTATGCCGAGACATTTATTGTTCCTGCAGCAGTGGGTGAATATACCATTCGCCCTTATGGCGAGAGTGCCGGGAAAAAATGTGCAACTATAAAGGCTTCCGTAAGGCATACCTCAGAATGAATAGTAAAATTAAAATCAAATAAACTAACCCAAAAACAACTCAACTAATCTTAATCTCTAATAATTAAATCATGACAAAGAAAACATCACTTTTCCTGTTGCTTCTTCTGTTTTTCACGGGGCAACAAGTCTTTGGTCAGACAGGAAGAATTTCAGGAATAATCACTGAAACAAATGGTAGCCCGATTCTGGGAGCCAGCGTTCTTATAAAGGGAACCTCCATAGGAACCATTTCCGATTTAGATGGAAAATATTCCATAAATGTACCTGACAACAAATCAATACTGGTATTTTCTTATATCGGATATGAAAAACAAGAGTTGAAAACAGGGAAACAAATTTTGAATGTTGTACTTACAGAAACCGCAAAGGCCATGGATGAAGTAGTTGTGGTTGGTTATGGTACTCAGAAAAAAGTGAATCTCACCGGGGCAGTATCTTCGGTATCCATGAAAGAACTCGAGGGAAAGCCTGTCGTAAATATTGTAGAAGCTTTAGAAGGCACTACTCCGGGACTAACCATTCAACAAACCAACTCGCAACCGGGAAGCCGTCCAAGTATCAATATCCGCGGGACGAACACATTGAATAACAACGATCCGTTGGTTTTGATTGATGGAATGGTCGGGGATATCCAGAATGTAAATCCGTCAGATATTCAGAATATCTCCGTATTAAAAGATGCTTCCTCGACTGCTATTTATGGTTCACGGGCTTCTAATGGGGTAATTTTAATTACCACCAAAAAGGGAAATAAAGATAGGGTTACTGTGAATTACGATTTCAGCTATGGGACACAAGGAGTCACCAGCCTGCCTAAACCTGTAGATTCATGGATTTATTGCGAACTCAGAAATGAAGCATTGGTTAACTCGGGTAAAAGCATTGCTTTCACCCCCGATCAAATCAGTGCTTATAGAAACGGTGGAGTCAATGATAAATGGATTAATGACATTTATAAATCTTCCGCTCCCCAACAATCGCATAACTTCTCCATCAGTGGTGGAAATGAGAAAACCAGCATCTTATTTTCAGTAGGATATCTGAATCAAAATAGTCTTTTTCAGGGACCTGGTTTCGGTCTAAGCAGATACAACGGCAGGCTGAACATTGAAACGCAACTTACCAAAAAATTTAAATACGGCGTAAATGTAGCTTATGCACGAAATGAAGTAAAGGATAATGCCTATTGGACCGACTGGATTTTGGAACAGGTGATGCGAATGCCACCTATCTATCCCATCAAGGTGAACGGAAATTATAATTATCCTTCCGGAAGTAACGCCAACTCATTGGCACGTCTTGAAACAGGAGGGTATAGCCAGAATTCAAATGATGATGTATCCGGATCCTTTAACGGGGAATTCGACATAGTAGATGGCTTGAAATTAAAAGGAATGGTCGGTGGTCAACTCTATAATAACCGGAATCATGAAAACCGCCAGGCAATACAAGGTAGCGGGGATACTGAAAATCATATCAAAGAATATTTTGACAGGAATGAGAATTTGACTTCCAATCTCATATTAACTTATGACAAAAAGATAGGAAATCATACTTTCGGTGCTTTAGCCGGTGTTTCTTACGAAGGTGGAATTGATAAAAGCTTTCAGACATTACGTAAGGTCGATAGTCCGAATTTTGATATACTGGCCAATTATCAGTCTACAAATGTTGATGATCAGGGTTGGGGAAGTGATTGGTCGATCTACTCGGGTTTTGCAAGGTTGAATTATAATTTTAAAGAAAGATATCTTTTTGAATTTAATTTGCGAAATGACTATTCCTCAAAATTTGCTCAGGGAAATCGCTCGGGACTGTTCCCCTCTCTGTCAGGAGCCTGGCGTATATCGGAAGAACCATTCTATACAAATTTAAGTAAAAATCTTCCTTCTCTTAAGGTACGTTCTTCGTGGGGTCTTGTTGGAAATAACAGGATCAGTGATTACGCATATATCCCCTCTGTATCGATATCAAACGGAGGCTATAGTTTTAACAACAATGTTGTCAATGTATCAAATGTTTCATCAGTAAATACAAATTTGAAATGGGAAACGACCAGCATGTTTGATTTGGGAGCTGATATCGGATTCTTAGATAATAATTTAAACTTTGTGTTTGATTATTTTCACAATATGACATACGATATTCTCATTGGATTGCCTGTTCCAACGACTTTCGGGGGAGGAAACCCGATTCAAAATGCAGGTAAAGTTCAGAATCAGGGATGGGAAGCATCTGTAAATTATAAATTTAGAACAGGAAAGATACAACACAGCATTTCAGCCAATATCTTTGACAGTCAAAATAAAGTAATAGATACTCATGGTCACGAATGGGTGAACGGGTCAGATATCAATACCATTATTAAAGAAGGATATTCAATAAATTCATATTATGCCTATCGTTCTGATGGAATTTTTCAAAATGCTGCCGAAGTTGCTTCAGGACCACATTTGGAAGGAGTAACACCTAAACCTGGAGATATTCGTTATCTTGATAAAAACGGGGATAAAATAATCAATGCAAGCGATCGATTTGTACTGGGAAATCCATTCCCACGATATTCATTCGGATTTAATTACAGTATCAATTGTAAAGGAATTGACTTCTCCATGTTCTGGCAGGGAGTTGGACAACGAAGTGTCTGGCTTCGTGGAGAATCGGTTGAGGCTTTTCATAATAACAACGAAGGGCCGGTATTCGATTTCCATATTGACAGATGGACTCCTCAAAATACAAATGCCAGTTATCCTCGTTTAACGGTTGGTTCGGAATCGACAAATAATGCAGCAAAATCAGATTTCTGGATTCAAAATGGTGCCTACATTCGGTTGAAAAATATTCAATTAGGATATACCATTCCTCAATCACTGACCCGGAAAGTGGGGGTACAACGGTTAAGATTGTTCCTTAGTGGAGAAAACCTGTTGACTTTAAGCAAAATGGTAGGTGGATGGGATCCTGAAACCACTGCAACATCAGGAGGAAGAATATATCCTGTTTCCACCGTCACTTCTTTTGGACTAAATTTAACTCTTTAAATCGATCACTACAATGAAAAATAATAAATTTAAACTTGGAATAGTTACCATTTCAATCATAACATTATTCTTTTCGACTTCCTGCGTCGATTTGGATGTAACGCCCTACGATCAAATAAGTGATATCCAGTATTGGAAAAAAAGTGAAGCTGCAGTTGATGCTTTAAATAAATGCTATACAAATCTGATGAGTGCCCAGGAAGTCCTGTTCAGTGATGCCACCACGGATAATGCTTATTGTAAAGGAGGAGTCGATCAGGCAATTGGGAACGGTTCGTTTTCAACCAGTGATGGCTATGTTCAGTCGGTTTGGTCAAGCAAATATGAAGGTATACGAAACTGTAATATCCTGCTTGATAATATTGATAAAGTACCCGCGCTGTCGGCAGACCTGAAAAACAGGTATATTGGCGAAACCAAAGTGATCAGGGCGTATCTGTACTTTGAATTATATTCACGGTTTGGGGATGTTCCTTATTTTACCAAAACAATTTCAATCGGTGAATCACAATCTATAGCAAGAACACCAAAAGCCCAAATTGTGACCGGTTTACTGGCCGATTTAAACGATATTCTTACGAATAATTATTTGCCCGAATCATATCCGGCAACTGATAAAGGCCGGATAACCCGGTATGCAGCAATGGCATTAGAAGCCCGGATCTTGTTATTTGATGGAAGATATGCCGAAGTGAAAACGGTTACTGATAAATTGATGGGTAAATTTACCCTGTTCCCAAGTTATGAAGGATTATTTTATGCCTCTAATGAGGGTAATTCGGAAGTTATCCTTGATATCCAATACATGCTTACTACCAGGGAGAATAATGTGGAATATACTTTTCTTCCACCTTCAATGGGTGGATATTCACAACTTGCCCCTTTGCAGGAGCTAGTGGATAGTTATATAGCCACTGATGGCCTTCCAATTGGTCAGAGTACGGTGTATTCCAATTCAAAACCGTATTTAAACCGTGATCCACGGCTGGCTGCAACAATTATTTATACCGGTAACAGTTACTTACTGGCCGATGGGTCTTTGAAAGTAATCAATTGTGATAAAGGGTCCAATAAAGATGGGTACGGGTTTAGTTCAGATTGTACTCCAACCGGATATTATCTAAAGAAATACTGGGATAAAGACAACAGCACCATCGTCAAACTCTCCTCCGGATTAAATATTATTCTGATACGCTATGCCGATATTCTGTTAATGAATGCCGAAGCTGCAGCAGTAAACGGTACAATGGATGCCACAACCTGGGATGTTACTATTAAACCGCTCCGTGTAAGAGCCGGATTTACTAACCCGTTAGCATTAAACTTCCCGGCCGGGAGTAGCCAGCAGGATTTAATCAATATCGTTCGCCGTGAACGCCGGTCAGAACTTGCCTTTGAAGGACTTCGTCACAACGATATTGTTCGTTGGCAAACTGCTGAGACGGTTATGAATGGTTGGTGCCATGGATTAAAAACTAATGATATTATTGGTACGGATAATGGCTATGCTCAAATTGAAAAAAGAATATTTAATAAAGCGAAACATTATTTGTGGCCAATACCTCAAACGGAACGAGATTTAAATTCAAACCTTACACAAAACCCCAATTGGTAACCTCTAATTAATAATCATCATGAAAAAAATAATATGGATATTCACACTTTTATTATTGGTTGTGAGTTGCAAAGAAGAATATGTGTTCAACGCACAATTTAAATCGCCTACTTCATTAAATTCGCCTGCTTCTGTTGTTATCGATGTAACCTCACCCGATAACATTCATTTATCATGGAACGGGGGGGGAGCTGAGAGCGGTCTGGTCATCTATGAAGTATTATTCGATAAAAAGGGTGGCGACTTCTCCAATCCTGTGTATCGCTCATTAAGCGATTTGGGGGTGGATACTACCTTTACATTGACCAATGCACTTCTGAATACCATTGCACGTAAAGCCGGAATTGCAACGGCAAGTACCGGTAATGTCATATGGACAGTCACCACTTCAAAAGGTGGAGTCGTAAAGAAATCCGATTTAAGTAGAACAATATCTGTCACCCGTGGAAGTGGAATTGATTACACCGGGAATACGCTCTTTTTATTTGGTACAGCCACGGAGAATAATGGCGCCGGTGGACAGGAAATGCGAAAAGAAGCTGATGGAGTTTTTGTTGCTTATACCAAAGCCGAAGCAGCCGGTAATTATTATTTTAAAAGCAGTACTGCAACTGATGCTTTTGTTTGTCATTCGGATGTCACAGGCAAGATTGTTGAAGGCGCAGGAGCTTATGATGTGACCGCAAATGCAACCAATGAAGTATATCGGATAACCGTGGATTTGAATACTCAAAAATTGACGATTGACCTGGTCACCAACTTAAAAGCTATTTGGGGAGTTACTTTTAATGTGATTGGAGCTATGCAATATCAGGGCAGTGGTATTTTCAAAGCAGATAATTGCACCGTTAAATTTATCATGTCTACAAGGCCTGATACGAATCCACCATCCTGGTTGAGCTGGACCGAAGAACGTTACTATTTTATTGCTACCATTAATGGTGTTGATAAATGCTTTGGCAGAAGAGATGGAGTAAGTTCGGAAAGACCCACCGGGACTGAAACCCCTGATTTTTATGAATTAATCGAATTCCCATGGACTCAATGGGATCATCTCTGGAAAATGAGTGGGGCGCTGGATATGACTAAATGTACAATTACTGTCAATACAAATAAGGACGGATTAATGGTACACACTTTCTCTAATATCGTACCCATACAATAATAGTAGGCATACAGACTGAATGAACTCTCAGTCTGTATGCTTTTCAATCGTTAAAGACATATTCTTTTATTTTACACTGCAAGGGCAGATAAAAAAAATTCAATGAAAAATTTAGTATTAGCAGGATTGGCTTTTTTGTGCATTTCTTGTAATAATGGCTCGGAACTTTATATTCCACCGATCATTGTTCCCCCGGTTATAACCGATACAGTTAAATGTAATAGCAGGGCAAAAGAAATTTTTGATCTTATAAATCAGTATTATAGACTTTCGAATGGACTTTATAAAGAAAACAGTCCTGCTCAAAGCGCTGATCCGACCTATTCGTACTTATGGCCTTATGTTGGACTCGTTTCAGGAGCTGCCACACTAAATCAAATCGGTTATAGTGTTGACATAGCAACTTTAACAGATAATTACGAGAAATATTTCAGAACCGGTGCCAATGGTAATAATATTGGTGGTTATGGGTCTTCTACAAATGGAACCACCGGTGGAGGAACCCGTTTTTATGATGACAATTCCATAGTCGGGGTGAGTTTGATGGAAGCCTATAATATTACCAAAGAACAGCGTTTTCTTGACAGATCCTCTTTGATTGTCACATTTCTAAAAAGCGGAGTGGATAATTTACTCGGTGGTGCCATGTGGTGGAACGAAGATGAAAAAAATATTACCAATAATGGTAATTCAAATAAACCTGCCTGTGCCAACGGATATGCTACACTTTTCCTGCTAGAATATTATCTGGCCTGCCCACAAGCTGAAAAAACATCTGTCCTTAATTTCGCAAAATCAGAATATGCCTGGTTAAAAGCAAATTTACAGGATCCTTCCGACAAGTGTTACTGGAATGATATGAATTCAGCAGGTGCCATTAATAATACAAAATGGGCATACAATTCCGGTGTTATGATTCAAAACGGAGTCAGATTATACCGCATTACTGGTGATCAGACCTACCTGAATGATGCTGTTGGAACTGCTCAGGGATCGTATGATTATTTTGTAAAATCGCGCAACAACATTGCGCTTACTTTCCCCGGAAACGATCCTTGGTTTAATACCAAGCTGTTAAGAGGGTATATTGATCTTGAACCTCTTTATAAAAATGCGGATTCTTATATTCAGGTGTACTATAATTTTATCAACAACGGGTATGCAAAGGCACGCACAGCACAGGGATTCTTTTATGAAGACTGGTCCGGTGCAAGTCAAAGCAGATATTATTCCCTGTTGATGCAGGATGCGGTGGTTGAATCGTATGGTGCATTATCGATGTATAAAAAGGAAGCGTTGAGTACTAAATAATTGATTAAGGAAAGCAATGAAAAAGATTGTGTTGTTAGTTATGATGGTTTGTACTGTTACAGGTCATGCAAAAACCAGGAATACCCCTTATCTAGATAGGGCGGAATTATTGTATCAGAAAGTGTGGGAACTGTACCGGGTCACAAAACATGGCCTTTTTTCTGAATATTATCCCAATACGTATAAACCCGATTTAACCTATTTTCAAGACAATACCGGAAAAAAAGCTCAGGAAGTATCGTTTCTGTGGCCTATGAGTGGTGTGTTTTCGGCAACAAATGTGTTGATTGCGTTTGATTCTAATAAATACAAACCTTTTCAGGACTCTATGGTCACTTCGGTAGGAAAGTATTACGACAACAAACGATCTCCGCCCGGTTACCAGGCTTACCCGGTTCAATTTGAGAAAAGCGATCGGTATTACGATGATAACGGATTGGTGGGAATAGATTTGATAGATGCTTACAAATCAAATAGAAATAAAGAGTATCTGGATAAAGCTAAAGAAGTTCTTACTTTTATTAAAAGTGGTTGGAGTAATGATTTTGGCGGCGGAGTAAGCTGGCTCGAAGGGATTCACGATCAGAAACCTGCCTGTTCGAATGGAAAAGCAACTGTGTTGTGCCTGAAACTGTATCAGGTAACAAAGGAACAAAAGTATCTGGACGATGGGAAGCTTTTCTATAACTGGATGATGAATCATCTTGAGGACAGCACATTGCATATTATATGGAATTCATTTTCAACAGTAAGCGGTTCGCCGGATAAAGCATTTTATACCTACAATACCGGAACTATGATTCAATCGTCGGTGAGGTTATATAAAATTACCGGAAATAAGATCTACCTTAAAAATGCTCAACGATTGGCAAAAGGAAGTTATTCGTACTTTGTAAAAAAGACCAGTCTGGGCATTCCATATATTGACGATCTTCCATGGTTTGTAGTCGTACTTTTCAGGGGATATCAGGAATTGTACGAAGTGGATCATAATCCTATCTATGTCAATGCAATAATTAAAGGCGCCGATTGGGCCTGGGAAAATGCACGTGACGAATCGGGTTTAATATACAAAGACTGGACAGGACGCAGGGATGAGAAGAAACAACCAAAATGGTTGCTTGATGAATCGTGCATGGCGGAATTGTATGCACGGATTGCTATAATAAAAGGAGAATCGAAATAACACAATTATTAAATAGACATTCAAAAAATGAAAAATAAATCAATCCTGTTGATCAGTTTATTGGCTCTTGCAAGTTTAAATCTGGTTTCCGAAAATTTAGGGAAATATGTCAATCCAAATATAGGCACAGCCCATTGCAGGTGGTTCTTCTATACTCCGGCTGCTGCACCTTTTGGGATGGCTAAACTGGGACCTTCTACCAATGCACATTATGGAAATGCACAGGGATGGGAAGCCGTTGGGTACGATGCCCGCGACACCTCCATTGAAGGTTTTGCCTGCCTGCATGAATTTCAGGTAGGTGGAATCGTGCTGGCACCTATTACCGGTAAGCTGCAAACTATACCGGGAAAACTGGAAAACCCTGAAGAGGGTTACCGTTCGCGTTTCGACCGCAAAGATGAGCATGCTACCTCCGGGTACTATTCTGTTTTATTGAAAGATTATAAGATTAAAGCAGAATTAACTGCAACAAAAAGAGTCGGATTCCAACGGTATACTTTTCCTGAATCAAAACAATCGCATATCCTTTTCGATATCGGGAACCGTCAGGGAGAAAGCGGCGCGGTAAAAGAGGCCAGAGTGACTTATACCAAAGAAGGCCGTATTGAAGGGTATGTTATTACCGAACCCGAATACGTAAAGAAATATCAAAAAGGGGCAACTGTAGCCATGTACTTTTCAGCGGTAGTTGATCGAAAACCCGATAGCTGGGGGACATTCCGACACAGCGAAATTACAAAAAGGGCTAAAGACATTTCCGGTGAAGGTGCCGGTCTTTATTTGACTTATTCAACAAAACAGAATGAAAAGATTACTGTGAAAGTTGGTTTGTCGTATACATCTGTTGCGAATGCACGATTGAATTTACGCACCGAAGCCAAAGATCTGACGTTCGATCAGGCCAGGATCAATAACATCAACATTTGGGATGATTATATGGGTCGGATTACCGTTAAATCAAAAAATGAAGTAGATAAAACAAAATTCTATACCGGACTTTACCATGTATTATTAGGTCGTGGATTGGCAAGTGATGTGAATGGCGCCTATCCAAAAAACAATGGAGCAGTAGGTCAAATCCCATTGGACAAAAAAGGAAAAGTGAAATATGATTTTTATAATTCGGATGCTATTTGGGGTGGATTCTGGAACCTGACTCAACTGTGGGCATTGGCTTATCCGGAGTATTATGCCGACTGGATACAAAGTCAGTTACTTGTATATAAAGATGCCGGGTGGTTAGGAGATGGAATTGCCAACAGTAAATATGTATCTGGTGTAGGAACTAATTTCACGGGGCTGGCTATTGCATCGGCTTATAACTGCGGAATCAGGAATTATGATGTAAAAACTGCCTATGAAGCAGCTTTGAAGAATGAATTGATTTCTCAAAACAGGATAGAAGGTGCCGGTAAAATGGACGTGGGCGAATTTGTAAAACGGGGATATTCTCCTTATATAAGTAATATGGGCTATAATACAAATACTGAAGGCTCAGGTTTTGGAGCTTCGCATACCTTAGAATACTCGTTTAGTGCCTATGCTGTTGCTCAGTTTGCTAAGGGATTGAATAAAACTGATGATTTCAATAAGCTGATGGAGCTGTCGAATGGTTGGAAAAAATTGTACGATCCGGAGACAAAGTTTATTCATCCTCGTGACACGGCTGGTAAATTTATCGAATCTTTTAATCCGACAGAACCCTGGCGGGGATTTCAGGAAGGAAATGCAGCACAGTATACTTTCTATGTCCCTCAAAATCCACAGGCACTCATCGATACAATTGGTCGTGATAAGTTTAACAACCGACTGGATAGTATTTTTACGTTGTCGCAGGAAAGTGTATTCGGCGGCGGTAAAACCATTGATGCTTTTGCAGGACTGGCTGCACTCTACAATCACGGAAATCAACCAAACCTGCATATTTCATGGATGTTTAATTTCTCAGGGAAGCCTTATTTGACTCAGAAATGGGTACGTGCCATTTGTGACCAGTTTTACGGAACGGAATATATTCATGGCTACGGCTACGGGCAGGACGAAGACCAGGGTCAACTAGGTGCTTGGTATGTCCTTGCCGGAATCGGACTCTTCGATGTCAAAGGATTAACCGATTCGTCCCCTTCTATGCAAATAGGCAGTCCGTTGTTCGACGAAATTACCATCCGGTTAAATCCGAAGTATTATAAAGGAAAGCAGTTTACAATTAAAACAGTAAATAATTCGAAGACCAATATCTACATTCAGAGCGGAACACTGAATGACAAAGCTCAAACAACGCCCTTTATACAATTCTCGGACATTGTAAATGGCGGTTCTCTTATCCTGAATATGGGAAACAAACCCATTATTCCATAAAACAATGAATGATTTAAATTTGCAATACTAAAAACAGGTCATTATTGACTAAGAAATTTATTATTTCAATAGATTACTGCCCTATAACATTATATTAAGACTATTTTTGCAGATCATCCATGGCCTGCCTGAATAGTCTTAATGTTGCGAATATCCCTGAATCAATTGTAAGAATTCAATCAATAATTTCTAATATATAATTTATGTACAAATTTGATAAACGTGTTGTAATGACTTTGGATGCCGGTGGCACCAATTTTGTTTTTTCAGCCATGCAGGCAAACCAGGAAATTGTGAAACCCATTAGCCTATTTTCAAATGCTGATAATTTACAAAAATGCCTCGAAACATTGGTAGAAGGATTTACAAAAATTCAGGATGCATTGTTTGAAAGTCCGGTAGCAATTAGTTTTGCTTTTCCCGGTCCGGCCGACTATGTAAATGGTGTCATTGGTGATCTGCCTAATCTGAAAGCATTTCGGGGAGGCATTGCACTGGGCCCTTTTCTGCATCATAAATTCGGGATCCCTGTATTTATTAATAATGATGGTGATCTTTTTGCATACGGCGAATCCATGGGAGGTATACTGCCCGAAATAAACAAGATCCTTTCGGATTCAGGGAGTACTAAACGATTTAAAAATCTACTCGGAGTGACTCTTGGTACCGGTTTTGGTGCAGGGTTCGTGACAAATGGAATTTTACACCTTGGGGATAACGGTTCCGGGGGTGATGTGTGGGTATTCCGTCATAAAAAATACAGGAATTGCATCACCGAAGAAGGTGTTGGAGTTGATGCCGTTAAACGGATGTACGGTGAATTTTCTAAGGACACGCAATCCGATCTTTCACCAAAAGATATTTATGACATAGCCGATGGAACGAAAGCCGGTGATCAGGAAGCTGCAAAACGTACATTCGCCGAAATGGGTGAAGAAGCGGGAGATACCATTGGACAAGCCATTACTCTGATTGATGGACTGATTGTGATCGGTGGCGGATTGACAGGAGCGGCAAAGTATTTTATGCCGGCGGTCATGTCGGAACTCAACGGAACTATTGGCAGGCTGGACGGAGAGACATTCAACCGGCTACAAATGAAAGCTTACAACCTAGATAACGAAGATGAGCTGAAAGCATTTATCAAGGGTAATTGTGAGCAGGTAACGATTCAGGGAGTTCCCGGGACAGTGGATTACCATTCGTCAAAACGTATCGGAATCGCGATCTCTAAACTGGGAGCAAGTAAAGCCATTGCGCTGGGTGCCTATAATTTTGCTCTTCAACAACTTGATTCGGTTGAAGTAAAAGCATAATGAATCCGGTATCTATTAAAAAAAACAGAAAAAGTCTCCACTTAGGGAGACTTTTTCTGTATGAAATATGGTGCAATGTCTATTTTCCCCTTGTATATTGTTTCGGCCAGGCAACATCAACTCCGCTTTTAGAAGCCGTAGTCAATGAAAAATAAGGATTTCTTAAAAGTTCTCTGGCTAATAATACCAGGTCTGCTTTTCCTGTTTCCAGTATTTCCGCTATTTGTTCACCGGTGGTTATCATTCCAACAGCTGAGGTCAGGATGCCGGTTTTTTTTATTTCTTCTGAAAAACGAACCTGATAGCCCGGTTCTACAGGAATTTTAGCCTTGGAGATATTCCCTCCGGTGGAACAATCAATCAAATCGACACCCTGTTCCTGTAATCTTCTGCTTAATTCTACGGAATCATTAATATCCCAACCCCCTTCAGTCCATTCTGTGGCAGAGAGTCTTACAAATAACGGATATTCAACTGGCCAGACTGTTTGAACAGCTGCGGTAATTTCCAGCAGCAACCGGATTCTGTTTTCGAAACTACCCCCGTATTCATCCGTTCGTTTGTTGCTCAGCGGCGAATAAAACTGGTGAATGAGGTATCCATGGGCTGCATGGATTTCAAGGACTTTGAAACCGGCTTGTTTAGCCCGTAAAGCGGTGGCTTTAAATTGACCGATGATCGTCCTGATCTCTGATACATCGAGTTTGTCGGGTGCAATTTCCGATGGATCGAATGGAATGGGCGAAGGTGCTACTGTCGGCCAGCCACCGTCATGGACTGAAAGTTGTTTCCCTCCGTTTGAGGGAATATCATGAGATGCTTTTCTGCCGGCATGGGCAATTTGTATCCCGGCAATTGCACCTTGATGATGCACGAAATTGGCTATTTTCTGTAGCCCTACGATTTGAGTATCGTTCCACAACCCTAAATCTAAGGGCGAGATTCTGCCTTCAGGTGACACAGAAGTCGCTTCCAGCATAATTAAACCGGTACCTCCAACTGCCCTTGTCCCGTAATGTACAAAATGCCAGTCGTTTGCAAATCCATTTACTGCAGAATATTGACACATTGGTGACATACCGATGCGATTTTTAAACGTAACGTCTTTAATTGTAAGTGGATCGTGTATTTTAGCCATCTGAGTTGAATAATTTTATTGTCACAAATTTAATTTAAATTCTATGAATGCAACAATGTACAATGAATAATGTTTGAATATAGCTGAAATTAGAAAAAAAGAGATTTTCCATTGATTTCCACAGATTAATTTTTATTAATGAAATTAAGAAAAAGATTGTCCACAGATTCCACAGATTTCCACAAATTTTTTTTTAAAATAAATGAATATGATTATCCGCAAAGACTAATCAAAAAGAATGTCTGACGAAATAAAATTCATTATTTTTGTATTCAGATTTCTACAAATTTCTTATTCTAATCCCCCAAAGTATAACTTATAATCCATTTTACTATACTCCTTAAATTGATCTTTAACTGGTTTTGGATCGGTTTTGGATTGGTTTTGGTATCCATAATTCTTTCATTTAATTCCAACAAATATGCCATATACCTTTATAGGTATATGGCATATATAAGGCTGATAAATGAATGTTAAGTGATTGATATATCGGAATAGCTACCAATCCAAAACCAATCCAAAACCAATCTAAAACCATTCCATATCCGTATCATAGACATATAGAGTTAGAGATGCATTCGAATTACAAATTTAAATATAAAATTTGATAATCTGTTTTTTTATCTAAAATAAATCATGGATTTAAAAAAAAACATGAATAATTTTTTTATGTAGAAGCTGTATTTGAGGATCCTGTTATTTGAAAATAAATTAGACAACTTACATCACGAACTGCTTATTATTATATTGTAAGCAAACAAAAGAATGAATTGATTTCCATCCTTGGTGTATCAACGGATTGAAAATATTAATGAAAATATTCTGTTTCAAATGGATCATGAAAATCCGGATTTATTCCTTTTGTTTGAACTATCGGGTTCTCATTTCAGAAACTGTTTTACTATAACAAAAAAGGGCATTCCAGGTCTTTATCAAACAAATAGTATTATAGAATAAACACAATTTTGAAAAAAACATATTTTTCAACCATTCATAATCGCGATTATCGATAAAAGTCGTATTTTTGTACCAAGGCATATCCGGCAATTAATTTTTCGGCAATTCTTCAGAACCGTTTTAGGTTCAACGTTGAAAATATTGGTAGACTGATCAGTCGATTTAAATCTGTAACATGCAACATTATAAACATGAAAATTAATATAGTAAATCATTCAAAACATTCCTTGCCGGAATATGCAACACCTTTATCAGCCGGGTTGGATTTGCGTGCTAATATCAACGAACCGGTGCTTCTTAAATCTTTGGAACGAAAATTGATACCTACCGGATTATTTATAGAGCTTCCTGAAGGATACGAAGCTCAGATCAGGCCAAGAAGCGGGTTGGCTATAAAAAAAGGGATTACGGTGCTCAATTCGCCGGGAACCATTGATGCGGATTACCGCGGAGAGATTTGTGTCATTCTGGTAAATTTATCAACCGAAGATTTTATCATCAATGATGGGGAACGGATTTGTCAAATGGTGATAGCTTCACACGCTCAGGCTGAATGGATGGAAGTAACAGAATTAAATGAAACAGACCGGGGAGCCGGTGGATTTGGCCATACCGGAAAAAATTAATCCGATTTCAGCAAAAATTGGATTCATACCGGAATGAGACTTTTTATCTTTGCATTATTAAATATGAATTAAAAAAATATGTTCAAAAAACATTCTCTGTGTCTATTTATTGTACTGGGTTTTTTATCTTGCTCCACAACTAAAAATGCAATTGTGTCGGCACCGGTAAAAGTGCCATTAAACGACTCAACTCAGCGGCAATTTGATTATTACTTCTTTGAAGGACTCAATCAAAAAGACAACCAGCAGTACGATCAGGCATTGGAAACATTCAGGTTATGCCTGGCCATTGATTCGTTGGATGCAGGGGTTCAATCGGAACTGGGAATATTATATGCTGTCATTGGTTTTAATGATAATGCCGTTCAATGTTTAGAAAAAGCGATTAAAATTGATCCTTCAAACTGGTGGTATAATGTCAGGTTAATATCCATGTATTCGGGCTTAAAAGATTGGAAGAGATCCATTGAAATAACTACCAACCTTCAGAAAATCTATCCCAACAAGGAAGAAATTTATACCATGCTGGCTACTTTTTATAAAGAAACCAAAGAATATGATAAAGCAATTGCTGCTTTTGACCGACTCGAAAACCTGAATGGAATTGATGAGTCGTCATCGTTTGAAAAATTTCAGCTTTATATTTTATTAAATAAACCTCAGAAGGGAGTTGCCGAAATTGATAAACTGGTAAATAAATACCCTTCCGAAACCCGGTATAAGGTATTGAGGGGTGACATATTTATGCAACAGAAAATGCCGGATAAAGCTTTTGAAATTTATCAGAAAGTGTTGAAGGATGATCCTGAAAATCCATATGTCTACGTCTCGCTTTCGGAATACTATAAATCGGTCAATCAGCCGGACAAAGCGATGGAAGCAATTGTCAGCGCATTAAAAAGCGATAAACTGGATGTTGAAACCAAGGTAAGTGTGTTGGGTCAGTATGTTGAAAAATTTGCACAGGATTCTACAAAATTAGTAGAATCGGAAGGCTTGTTTAAGCTTTTGGTGGACCGCTATCCCATGGAAGAACAGGTTCACGGGTATTATACTGTTTTTCTGCTTTATCAGAAACGAAACGCTGAAGCACTTTCAGAACTCGAAACGATGATCAATATCAACCCGAAAAATGATCAGACCTGGATCCGGATGATACAAATTTATATAAACGATAAAAATTACAAGCAGATACTTAGTACGACTGCAAGAGCGATCGAGAATTTACCAAAACTTCCGGTTTGGTATTTTTATCGGGGGATTGCACAATATCAACTTGCCGACTATCGAGCTTCACTGGCTACGTATGAAAAAGGAATGCCGTTAATAACAGTAGAGCAGGCAGAGTTAAAAAGTGACTTTTATGCTCAGATTGCAGATATTTATTTTAAATTTGAGAAAAAAGATTCCGCATTCGTTAATTACGAAGCTTCACTAGCTGCCAACCCAAAGAATATAATGGTCATGAATAATTACGCCTATTATCTTTCGCTGGATAAGAAAGACCTGAAAAAAGCCGAGCGAATGAGTTCAAAAACCGTTGAACTTGAACCTAAGAACAGTACTTACCTGGATACTTACGCCTGGATTTTATATCAACAGGGAAATTATTCACTGGCAAAATTTTATATCGAACGGGCTATTGATAACCTTTCAAAAGAAGAAGAAGCCGGAGTTGTACTCGAACATTATGGTGATATTTTATGGATGAACAGCAAAGATACCGGAAAAGACGATGCAAAAGCATTGGAGATGTGGCAGAAATCGTATAATTCAGGGAATAAAACAGAAGAGTTAAAACAGAAAATTACAAATAAAGGTTGGAAAAGATAAGGCAGACAAAAGATTCAAGACAAAAGACAAAAGACAAAAGACAAAAGATAAAAGAGACCAGGAAAACGGAATTATCAATTCAGTCAATTAAAAAATAAAACAAATAAAAATGAAACAAAAAATAATAGTAGTAATAGCTTGTTCAATGCTGATCATGTCAGCTTGTAAGACTACCCGGCAAGTTGCAAAGCCAACTCTTCCTGCCAGTAACGGCCTCAGTCAACTTGTAGAAAATGTCAAAAAAGTGCAGCCACAATTCAAAACGGCCAATATCAGCAAAATGTCAATGGCCTTTAATGTGAACGAGCGGGAAGTAAACGTGTCGGCAGTTTGTAAAATGATAAAAGATTCAGCAATTTTTATTTCTATTCAGCCATTTATGGGAATCGAGTTATTCAAGGCCGAATTAAAGGAAGATAGTATCAAGGTATATGATAAAATGAACCATCGGTATTATGTGTCTGATTATGGTTTTTTTAAGAGACAATTTGGTGTTGATGTCGATTTCAACAGTTTTCAGGCTTTGCTTTCGGCTCAATTGTTTTGCATTGGAAAAAAAGAAGTGCTCACTGATAGTTGTAAGTTGATCACACTGCCCTCAGGAGTGAATAAAATAGAATTTAACAGTGGTAATATGTTTCAAAATACAGAAATATCTTCTCAGAACCAGATCCAGAAGGTCGTTCTGAAAGCTAAAAACAGCGATTATCTATTACAAACCGATTATAGCGAGTATACATTGATTAATGGTGTAAACTTTCCACAAAAAATCACATTACTTGCTACGGATCAAAAATCAAAAGCAACATGTGACTTTTCAATTTTAAGAGTAGAATTTAATGCAGATATCAAACTTTCCCCAACTAATCCCGACCGGTATACACTTGGTAATATTGACCAACTGCTAAAAAAATAAAAGTCTCTTTTAAAGAATATCTATAAAAACTATATTGATGCGCTTTCAAAACCATTTAAAACTATTAGTCCTGATCATTTCATTCATGACTACTATTTTCTCCATTCAGGCACAAACTGTTAAAGATCTGGAAGCTCAGCGGAAACAAACGCTTCAAAGAATCGAGTCAACAAACAAAATGTTGAACGAAACTAAGACTTCAAAACGGAGTACCTTGTATAAGCTGACAATCATTAAGAAAAATATCACGGACCGTAAAGTGCTTATAAAAAATATAAGTACTGAGATTGGACAATTGGATGAGCAGATTGCCAGGCTGGATCTGGAAAAAGCGAAGCTCGAAAGCCACATGCAAATATTAAAGTCCGATTATGCCCGGCTGGTACAGGAAGCCCATCTCAATCAGAATATGTATGCTAAAATTATGTTTGTGCTCTCGGCTAAAACATTTGACCAGTCGTACCGGCGTTTGAGGTACTTGCAGGAATATTCCGATTACAGGAAAGAACAGGTAAAAGAGATTGAAACGATTAAACTTCAGATTATACATAAAAACGATAGTCTTCAATCGCATAAAACAACCAAAGTTATAGTTGTTCAACAAAAAGAAACAGAAGCTCAGAACCTTACCAAGGATGAAACGAACGAGAAGATACTTCTGACCGATCTGCAAAAGAAAGAAAAGAAACTGAGGGCAGAAGTAAAAATTCAACAGAGAAAGGCAAATGACATCAATAATAAAATAGAGAGAATTATTGCCAATGAAGTCAGGAAAGCAGAGGCGAAACGTCAGGCTATCCAGAAAAGACATTTAGCCGAAGAAAACAGACGGAATGCCGAGAACAAACGTATTGCGGAGAACAAACGTATTGCAGAAAATAGACAAATTGCAATTGAAAACAGAAAGATCGCTGAAAAGAACAGACAGATCGCTGCCGATAATAAATCAAAAAGTGCAGCAAAAAGAACTCCCCGGATTAAAGTAAAACCTGAAATAAAAGCGCCTAAGGACGACAATGAAGATGACAACAACAATTCAACAGCCGGACTGACTCGTGAGGAAACTCAACTATCGGGAAGTTTCGGAAAGAATATTGGACGTTTACCATGGCCTACCTCAAATGGATTTATCAGCGGGCATTTCGGAATTCAGCAACATGCCGTTTTGAAACATGTGACTACAAACAATAAAGGGGTTTATATTCAAACACCTTCAGGAAGTACAGCCCGGGCTGTTTTCGAAGGTATCGTAACACAACGGTTCTCTATTCCGGGAAGTAATAATGCAGTCATCATCCAACATGGGAAATACCGTACGGTATATGCCAACCTGACTCAGATTTTTGTACGAGAAGGCGAACATGTAAGTGCTAAACAAGCTATCGGGAAAATATACACCGATGATGAAAACGGGAATAAAACAGAATTGTATTTCCAGGTTTGGAAAGATAAAAATATCCAAAACCCGGAGAGCTGGATTGCTAGGTAGTTGATTGGTTGATTGGTTAATTGGTTGATTGGTTGATTGGTTAATATGAAGATGCGAAGAGGGCGTTATTTTTAATAGAGTAATTGATTTAATGCAACTTTTCCAACGCGAAAACGAGGGTGAAGTTAGTGGGATAATATAATAACTGGAAATTGAATTCTTATGGAAGAGTTAGTAAAGGAATTACAATTAGTAGATTATGGTGATAGCAATATTATCACTCTCGAAGGCCTCGAACATGTTCGTCGCCGTCCGGGAATGTACATAGGTAAACTGGGCGACGGTACACATTCTGATGATGGAATTTATGTGCTGCTCAAAGAAGTACTTGACAACTGTATTGATGAATACCGTATGGGAGCCGGGAAATCCATTGAAGTCCGGGTGAACGATGGGAGAGTGGAAGTACGTGATTACGGGAGGGGTATCCCCCTTGGTAAAATGATTGAAGCTGTTTCGATCATGAATACCGGTGGTAAGTACGATTCAAAAGCATTTAAAAAATCTGTAGGATTGAATGGGGTGGGTACCAAAGCGGTAAATGCCCTTTCGGCTAAATTTGTTGTACAAAGTTTCCGTGATGGACAAAGCCGCAAGGCTGAATTTGAAAAAGGAAAACTGGTAAGCGATTCAGATATTTTTGTAGACAATAGCGATCGTGGTACGCTCATTTATTTTGAGCCTGATGGGACTATGTTCGAGAATTATTTTTACAAAGATGAATATATCGAAACCATGTTACGCAACTATGCGTATCTGAATACCGGCCTGACAATTAATTTTAACGGCAAGAAGATTCTTTCAAAAAACGGGTTGACTGACTTGCTGAATGAAAACATTACGGCACAGGCACTCTACCCCATCATCCATTTAAGAGGGGAAGATATCGAAATTGCCTTTACGCACAGCGATCAGTATGGCGAAGAGTATTATTCGTTTGTAAATGGTCAGCATACCACCCAGGGCGGTACTCATCAGAGTGCTTTTCGTGAAGCGGTGGCACGGACTATTAAAGAATTTTATTCCAAAAACATGGAGCTTGCCGATATTCGTAACGGGATTATTGCTGCGGTGGCTATCAGCGTGGAGGAACCAATTTTCGAATCGCAAACTAAGACAAAACTGGGCTCCCGTGATATGTCCAAAGGTGGAGCTTCGGTAAATAAGTTTATTTCCGATTTTCTTAAAAAAGAACTGGATAATTACTTACATCGCACCAGCGAAACTGCAAATATATTACTTCAGAAAATACAGGATTCCGAAAAAGAGCGTAAAGCCATTGCGGGAGTTACCAAGCTGGCACGCGAACGGGCAAAGAAAGTAAACCTCCATAATAAAAAACTTCGCGATTGCCGGATTCATTACAATGACTCGAAAGGTGATACGGATGGTTCCTGTATTTTTATTACCGAGGGTGATTCGGCAAGTGGTTCGATTACGAAGAGCCGGGATGTAAATTCACAAGCAGTGTTCAGTTTAAAAGGAAAACCCTTGAACAGCTACGGACTTACCAAAAAGATAGTGTATGAAAACGAAGAGTTCAACCTGTTACAGGCTGCTTTGAATATTGAAGACGGTATCGAAGGGTTGCGCTATAATAAAGTAATTGTTGCTACAGATGCCGATGTTGATGGTATGCACATACGCTTGTTGCTGATCACGTTTTTCCTGCAGTTCTTTCCCGAACTGATAAAGAAAGGGCATGTTCATATCCTTCAAACCCCGCTTTTCAGGGTGAGGAGCAAAAAGGAGACCTTGTATTGTTATTCGGAGGAAGAACGACTTTCGGCATTGGCTAAACTGGGTGCGAATCCCGAAATTACACGATTTAAAGGACTTGGTGAAATATCACCTGATGAGTTTCAACATTTTATCGGCAAGGATATGCGCCTGGATCAGGTTTCCCTGAAAAAAGAAGATGCTGTAGCCGACCTGTTATCATTCTATATGGGAAAAAATACCCCCGAACGCCAGAATTTCATTATCGACAACCTGGTGGTGGAAGAAGACATTGATTGATTTGCAATTTAAAGATTTACAATTTACTTGATAGATGGGAATTTCTTATTACAGTCAGGATGATTCAAGGGATTTGAATCCTGATGAATATTTTATGCACCAGGCCCTTTTAGAAGCCCAACAAGCCTTTAAAAAAGATGAAGTGCCCGTTGGTGCTATAGTTGTTTGTCAGGGCCGCATTATTGCCCGTGGACATAATCTTACCGAAACACTCACCGACGTCACTGCCCATGCCGAAATGCAGGCCATTACAGCAGCAGCCGGATTTCTGGGTGGTAAATACCTTACGGATTGTACCCTGTATGTCACTGTTGAACCTTGTGTGATGTGTGCCGGAGCATTGGGATGGTCACAGATCAGCCGCATTGTTTACGGGGCATCGGATGAAAAACGTGGCTATTACAAGTTTGCACCCAATGCACTTCATCCCAAGACTGAAGTTGTGAAAGGTGTTTTAGAAGCAGAATGCAGCAGGTTGATGAAGGAGTTCTTTTTGTCAAAAAGGAATTGATGTGATGATGTGATGATGTGATGATGTGATGATAATGAGGTGAATGGTTGGTGGTAATGTATTGATAAGTTGATATGGTAATTTGCTAAATATTAATTTAATAATTATGTTATTATGGAAAAGAGAAATGAAATTTTAGAATTGAGTTTTGAATTTGCAGTTGATATTATTGAATTTTCAGAATTATTGGAAGAACACAAAAAGTACATTGTTGCACGTCAATTGTTAAAGTCTGGAACTTCTGTTGGTGCGAATATCAGAGAATCACAAAATTGCGAAAGCAGTGCAGATTTTGTACATAAATTAAAAATTGCTGCAAAAGAAGCAGAAGAAACCGAGTATTGGTTACTTTTATGTGAGCGGGCTAAAAAATATCCTTACGATCCTGGATTAATGACTAAATTGATTAGCATAAAAAGACTTTTGTCAAGTATTATTTCCAAAATGAAAACCAAAATTTGATATCTCAATATTACTAGAAGTTGTTTCATTTCAACTTCTAGTAATTATTACATCATTCACTTTATCACATCATCATATTAATTTATCATCACATCATCACATCATCACATTAATTCATCATCACATTTTCAAGTGTATCACTACCATTTCCGATTCTGTTCCAATCCTGTATTGAGGTCCCCAGATTCCGAGGCCGGAAGATACATAGTAATGCGTATTTCCTTTTTTCAGGTATCCGTAACCCAATTCATATATTCTCTTTACAAAGAGGTTTCCAGGAAAGAATTGCCCGTTATGGGTATGTCCCGAAATCTGTAAATCGATGTTATTATTTTCAGCTTCTTCCAGATGAAACGGTTGATGATCCATCAATATCCGGGGTAATTTAACGTCCATTCCTGTCACAATCTCCTTGAGCGATTTACGATTCGGGTTGGTGCGGTCGTCCCTCCCCACAACATAAAAACTCCCATTGACCAGACTTGCCGAGTCACGCAGAAAGATGATCCCTGCCTTTTTTAGATATTCGGCTGTGGCACCGGGCGTTTCGGCATAATGTTCATGATTTCCGTTAATGGCATATACTCCCAGCGGTGCTTTAATAGCACGGAATTCTTCGAGCATGTTTTGCTTCACAACCGGTATCATCGATCTGTCGGAAATATCACCTGCCAGTAATACAATGTCGGGATGTTGGTCGTTGATCATTTTCACATACTTTTGAAGCATTTTTTTATCAATTGAAATGCCCAGATGAATATCACTCACCGCCACAATTTTTATGTCTTTGTTTTGTTTCGGTTTATTTGTACTCAGATTCAGGGTTACTGTCTGAGGATGATTAAACTTATAATTTCCTACGATTAAAGCGATTCCGGTAATTCCAAGCGTTACCACCATCGCCCACAACCGGAGGCCGGACATAAAAACAGGGGCAATATGTATAAATAAACTGAACAGACGTACGATATCAACCAACAAAAAAGACAAAAAGAGATAAATGAAAATAATGATATACGTGAAACCTGCAAAACTGACAGCTTTTGCAATTCCCTGGGGCATGGCATTGCTTAAAAGCATTCCTGACAATAATGCCAGAAAAAGCAAAATGGTTGTAACCAGATAAACCGGACGTAAAACAGAAGCGGCAGGCAATGCTTGCCAACCGCGCACCATAATGTAACTATTTAAAGATAAAAGTATCGCTAAAGCAATAAGAATAAATCCAATTTTCATGCTAAATGAATTAAATGAGTAATTGTTACTTGAAACGTTTGAACTAAGATAATGTTTTTATAACTTGTTTTGGACTTTCGGGATAACAGACAAAATTGATATTATAAGGACAAAACAATCAGAGCACAAAAGTAATCATTAATATGAATCTGTCAACTAAAAACGAATCATCATTGGTCGGATTGCACGGAACAACCGATACACAGGGACCTGGATATTTGTCTTTATTTAAGGGTTTTACACCGATGTGAATGTAGATTCTTTGCACATGGAAGGACTATCCTTTTTGTTTATATCCATTTTTAAACAGGTTGCAGCAATTAAAGCACGATAGTTCATTTCTTCTCCGGATGTTTTTAGTAGTATGTAGACTTTTTTATGCAGTATATCCGGTCACTTATCCCTCTAATGTTAAGACTATAAGGCTTTCTGTGAATCTAAAAATTCTATCTGTTAATAAATAATTAAATAAATTTCACCAAACATAGTATTGTATTCTTTTGTTGTATTTTTACGGTGTTTAACTAATTATTCCCTTCAATGAAAAAGATTCTTTTTACATTCTTTTTATTCATAAGTGTTTTTTGTGCTATACAAGCTCAAAAAGTGGGTCTCGTTTTAAGTGGGGGTGGAGCTAAAGGAATTACACATATTGGAATTATTAAGGCACTCGAAGAAAATAATATCCCGATTGATTATGTTGCCGGAACATCCATGGGTGCTATTGTAGGAAGCATGTATGCCATGGGTTTTACGATTGATGAAATGATTGCAACAATTAAATCCGATGACTTTAAACATTGGTCTACCGGAGAAATTGATTCTAATTATAAGTATTATTACCGGAATGCCGATCCAAAACCTAACTTTGTTGAAATATCATTTAATATTCACAACATAGATTCCATTAATTTAAAATCGGCTATCCTCCCCACCAATATTGTTTCGCCCCGGCAAATGAACTATGCGTTTGTTCCCCTTACTTCGCAGGCAAATGCGGCGGCAGGAGGTAATTTTGACAAATTGTTTGTACCATTCCGCTGTGTGGCATCAGATATTTACAGTAAAGAAGCAGTCGTTTTCCGCTATGGAAATTTAGGTGATGCCATTCATGCTTCGATTTCATACCCTTTTATGTTTAAGCCGGTTGTGATAGATAACCGGCTGTTATTCGATGGAGGAATATTCAATAATTTCCCGGTTGATGTGATGCGTAATGACTTTAAACCCGATTTTATGATTGGCAGTGTGGTTGCCAAAAATCCCCGGAAACCCGATGAACGGGATATTCTGATGCAAATTCAGAATATGATCATGAGCAAAACCGACTATACCATTCCTAAGAAAGAGGGGATACTTCTTAAATTCCACATGCCTACTTTCAAACTATTCGATTTCTCACGGGTGGATGAAATGGTGCAGCTGGGATATGATTCAACCATGAAACACATGGATGAAATAAAAGCAAGGGTGAAACGTCGGGTTACTACCGATGAAATAAATCTTAAGCGGAAAAATTTCAAGGATAGGTATCCGAAATTAATCTTTCAACACGTAGTGGTGAATGGGGTGGATAGCCTTCAAAAGAAATACATTCAGCAGGTATTTCATAATGACAACGAAGCTTTCACATTAAAAGATTTTAAAGAAGCATATTTTAAACTGATTTCTGATGTGAAGATACAGGAGGTGATACCTCATGCCATCTATAATTCTGCAGCTGGAAATTTCGATTTGCATTTAAATGTAAAAACACAGGATCACCTGAAAGTGCTGCTTGGTGGAAATGTATCTTCTTCAACTTCCAATCAGGCTTATTTTGGAGTAACCTATCAGAACCTGACTGAATATGCCCAATCTGTTTATATGGATGCCCAGTTTGGAAAAGTATATAACGGATTGGGAATAGGAGCCCGGATTGATATGCCCTCTCAGAAAAACTGGTATTTAAAAATGGCTGTTATCCTTCATAAATTCGATTATTTTGAAGGCGACCAAATATTCTATAATGATAACAGGACTTCTAATTTCATGCAGAATGAAATATACAGCAAGTTAAGTATGGGATTTCCATTGACCATGAAGGGCCGTCTCGAGTTTGGGGTCGGTTACGGCTATTTAACCGATAATTATTACCTGAATCGTGCGGCGATTACTTCCTCCACAAAAGAAGATGAAAGTCTTTTTTCACTGGGAAGTATTTTCACCCG
>Ga0302215_10000169_pt1 | contig 49926 bp, 42 predicted proteins | sample II_Fen_N3_1_FD_194580 | JGI IMG/M metagenome (GOLD analysis project Ga0302215, IMG submission 194580) | Peat permafrost microbial communities from Stordalen Mire near Abisko, Sweden - II_Fen_N3_1 | ecosystem: Environmental > Terrestrial > Soil > Wetlands > Permafrost | place: Sweden: Abisko... | reverse complement strand
AATATATTTTTAGATTGATGATTAATGGCAAGAGAAAAAGGTATTGAATTATATTTGATGGTGTTGGCACGGATTACAAATCCGCGCCAGCGTGTGTAGCCGTAGAAAAAAAAGACAGACTATTATTTCGAACAGTAAGACAAAAAATATGAATGAATTTATTTCGATTAACAAGACAAAATTTATCTTACAATTTAAGGTGACAGTAATAGCGACTTTAATTATTTTGCTCTTTTCTCTGTTAGGTCAACACGAGAAAGGTTTTATAATGTTAGTCGTTCCCATAATAACACAACTTCTAATACACCTATATGATTACATTGAATTCCAAAGAATAAATAAAGTATTAAATAGCCAACCATTTGACAGATTGTCTGAAATTGGGTTTCAAAAAACATATTCATACAGAACAAGTAAATGGCTCTCTGCGAAACCTATTTTAGTTGGATCAATTGACAATTATCCAGTAAAATGTGTAGTTGAAAACGGAATTTTACGCGTTGTTTCAGACACAAATTTAGATTTAGTTGACAAGTCTCACATGGAAGAACTGAAAACAATATTCGGACGAGGAAATATTGGGTATGACTTTCTTGGTATAGCCTTACTTTATAGTCCTTCGAGACGTAAAGACATATCATTCGAGAGTTTGAAATCAGAACTTAAACAATTTATATCGTTTCTCAAAACAAGAAACTTAGACCCATGGGACAGAAACGAGAAACAAAAATAAAAACGGTATACGCCTAACACACGCTTTTAGGTTTGCACCATAATTAGAATTTTGAAAGTCGAGGTTGATTTCCAAAAAAAAGCAGAGACAACTTTCGAAGTCTCTGCTTATCAGAAATAAACGCAATCGGAGATAAAAAACTAAAGTTTAGGCATTATGTCTATAATGACGGTACGATTGTAATACCGTTGTTCAGGATATTTGTTATCGAAAGGTGCTTTTGCAATATCTTCACCGTAACCGGTTACCACAAATTTCACATCGGTACGTCCTGCTTTTTTCAGGCTGTTTTGCATAATCGTCTGCACATCGTTGGCACGAGCCAGTGACAGATTCTGATTATGAGCTTCGCTACCGGTAATGTCGGCATGACCATGAATAACAACTGTTCCGTTGATTGGAATTTTTGGTACAACCACATCATTGATATACTTTTCGTACATGAGGATTGTTTTTGCACTGTTGAATTCAAATATTACACTGAAACGTGTTGCTTCTTCGGTTGAGGCCGGAGCCCAGTTTACCAAATGTGCAGAAGTTTCTTTTCGCAATGTCCTTCCACTTTTGGTCTGACCTACTAAAGTTACCTGATAATCACCTTCGGGACGTGTTCCCAATACTGCATTTCCCGGAATACTTATTTTATCCTGTGTATACGGTCCGAAGTTTTGTATAACTCCCTTTTCGTCTTTGAATTCCAACGACCAGGTGGTGTACGCATCGGTTCCGCCATCGGCATTGATAAATACATAACTATCGGGTGGTGCTACCTGACCTGAAACGATTTCTACCGGTCTCATGGCATTGGTTCCACTGTAAAATTCCATCAATAATTCAGGAGAACTGCTTTCGATGGAAACACGACGGTCGCCTTCCTGCAATAATACCAAATCCACTGTTCCACCTTTTTGTACGGAAGCATAAAGCGGTTTCGAACGACCTTCGATAGAAATACGTGAAGGATTGATTCCAAATACATTTACCAGATACAATTTGGTTGATTCAGCCATTTCGCGACCATCTTTTGGTCCCTGTTCCGATGAACCGATCATTGTAATGGTTGCATTCGGATTTTTGACCATACGGTCACCAATAATATTCAATACATTATAATAAACAATCATTTGACGGCTTGAGCGACCTGAGAAATTTTCGGGAGTGGTTAATTCCACCTGATCCTGTCTGAAATCTTTCACCTGATCTTTGCGAAGCAATACATAACGGGCCGGAATTTTTGTTGATCCCAAATCGAAATACACATAATTACCCAGCGGGAATATTTCCCTTACATTGGTTTCGGCAGGCACATTTTTAGGTGCATCGATATAGAATTTTACTTCCGGCTCGACAACTGCAACAGCCACAAAAGCTTGTTGTTTGATTGCTTTTTCAATTTTATGTCCGCTACCCAGTTTCAATGCAGCACCTACCCGAAGCGTGGTAATATTCCATGTTTCGATGGATCGTGGATCCTGTCCAAAATAAGGTTGGAATGACACAAATGGAGATAAAACAAACTGTGTTTTTTTGCTTACCGAAGTCAAATGAATATCGTAACCTGCACCAATTTGCATGGAAATGACGTTTGCATGAATGCTGCTGAAATCATCATTAACCGGTGCGGTTGGTAATTGACCCGCAATATCCGGATTCAGACCTAGCTTATAAGTAAATGCTTTGTTTAAATTAAACGCCAAGCGAGGTCCTGCATACAAATACAAATCGGATTTGAAGGGTGCAAAACGTAAACTTGGTTCAACGGTCAGATAACTTAAATCGGTTATCAGGTCGGCAGGACAATTACACGGTGTGGTCACTGTATTAAAAGCTCCTTTACGACTGTCGTAACCGGCTTGAAACATAATTCCCCAACGTGAATTGGCAGGGCGGTATTCGATAAGTGGAGCAACGAACAAGCCAACTCCGGTTCCATCATGAAAAGTAGTAGGAACTGTCAGTTCAGCATTTAATTGTTGGGTAGAACCACGGTAGAAATTGATGTTTCCACCTGCAGCTACTCCAAAATACCACGAAGGTTTGGTGTATTGAATAGAATCCTGTGCCTGAACCGGTGTTTGAATACCGATTAAGATTAAAGCAAACAGAAAAACACTTTTTATGCTCAGGGCATAAGGGAACTTAGCCAGACGAAATCCCTTTTTGTGATTGTTATTTGTTTTCATTTTTGTATGAATTAATTATTATATTTTTTTTTGTAAGCAAATCCCCCGAAAGGGATTTGCCTGATTTAATTAAGGTATTGTAACCGTACTGGCATCTAAAGTAACTGCAGCAATTCTTGTCAAAGCTCTGCCGTTAAGTACAGAATTGGTTTTGAGCGTGATTGCCTGATCGGCCAGAATGTTTCCATAGAAAATGGAAGTTGTTCCAAGTGTTGCGGAAGAACCGACAATCCAGAAAATATTTTTCGCTTGTGCTCCACCAGCCAAAACAATACTGGTACCGGAATCTGTAGTCAATGTAGATGAGATTTGGAATATCCAGACTGCATTTGAGTTACCTTGTGCATCCAGCGTTAAAATTGCATTCGCTCCGGTTCCGGATATTCCTGTCGAAGATGAGTTAGAATACAAACCCGGGGCAAGAGTAAGACCTCCCAGTTGTCCGGGTAATGAAATAGCATTTAAAGATCGACCCTGACCATCAATATAAGCAGATGTCAAACAGAGTTTTGCTTCCGCACCAATTGCGTCAATATGCTGTACTCCATTAATTGTTCCAGGAGGGAAGCCAATTAATGCAGTTCCGGGGCTCAGGGCAATATCTCCATTAATTATTGAAGGACCTGTGCTGGTAATGGTTGAACCGGCAAGAACTGCAAATGGTTCAGCGCAACCAAGATTGATTGCTAACGGACCTGCTGTACCTGCTGCAGGTATAGTAAATGTCCATACATAGTCATTTACCATGTTTGTTCCACCTGCATTTTTAACCGCATTAGTTATCTTGGCAGTATATGTTTTACCTTCAGCAAAATCACTATTTGGATTAAATGTAGCAGTAACACCCGCATAACTTACAACGCCCAAAACAGGATTTAAACCTTCCATAATAGTAAAGGTTGATGTAGTAATGGTTGTATTATCCATTGCTTCACTAAAAATAGCGATAACATTTTGGTTAAGAGTTACACTGGCATCCTGATCGGTAGGATCAGTAGAAATAACCATTGGCGACAAAATAGCTGCAGTTGTAAATGTCCACACGCTGTCTTTTGCCAAAGGTGTTCCATTTGTGTTTTTTGCTCCAGCTTTAATTGTAGCTGTATAAACTGTATTTGACAATAAATCGTTATTCGGATTGAAAGTTGCAGTTGTACCAGAGTAACCTACCACACCAATAACATTTACGACACCATTCTTCAAGGTAAATGTAGAAGTTGTAATGGTCGTAGCATTCATAGCCGTACTAAAGCCTACCGAAATAGTTTTATTAAGTGGTACAAGTGTAGCCGCTTTTGTTGGGTCGGTTGTAATTACTTTAGGAACTAAGTCTGCAGTTGTAAATGTCCATGTAGAGTCTTTAGCCATAGCACTGCCATCTAAATTCTTTGCTGCAATAGTAATTTTTGCAGTATAAAGCGTGTTTAAACTAAGAGCAACAGTAGGTGAAAAAGAAACAACAGCTCCAACAGTTGAAACACTACCTAAAACAGCAGTTGTTCCATTCATCAATGTAAACGCTGAAGTCAGTGTTGATCCTTCCATTGGTACATTAAAAGTAGCAGTAACCACTTTATTTGATGCAATATTTGTTGTCAGATTAATTGGACTTGTGGCAATAATCACAGGCAAAATAGTTGTACCGGTACTGAATGTCCAAACATAATCCTGTTGTAAAGCATTTCCCATTAGATCTTTTACGGCTGTGGTAACACGTGCTGTAAAAGTGGTGTTGTCGATAAATTTACTTGCTGCCGTAAAAGTGGCGGTTGAATCTGCATCACTGTACGTAACAGTTCCGGCAATTGCCACAGTACTTGTTACGGTAAAAGAAGAAGTGTTGATTGTTTTCGGATCAATTTTCTTGTTGAATTTTGCAGTTACAAGCGTAGTACGCATAGCGTCAGTGTTGCCGGTGATCGAATTTACGTTACTTCGACCAACCATTAACTGGCCGTTATAGGGAGTAACAGATACCACAACCGGACAAGGTCCACCATCAATGGCGACATAATCGTCTTTCTTGCACCCGGCAAACAAAACAACCGATACGATTGCAAGGGTTGAAAGTAGCGTTTTAATTTTCATATTTTTTTAATTTTATTGTGAAAGAATTTTCACGTAGCAAAGGTGAGGACTTTGAGATTCAATTGCGTTACACAATTAAAGGGAAGAGTTGCAATATTCACACATAATTTGGTTTGTTGCTTGAAATGCTCAATTAAATGGTTGGTTGTAAACAAAGTAAATGAGTATGTAAAATGTAACTTTAAGTACAAATTCTAATAATATACTGATAAATACCAAAAAAAGGAAGTTGTCTCCTATGAGACAACTTCCTTTTTTCGGTATTCTATTTTTACCTTTTATGGATAAAAAAAGTATTATTTTTCAAAAGTTACAACAAATTCAACGCGTCTGTTCATCGCTTTGCCTGCTTTCGTATTATTACTGGCTACGGGTTTGTTGAAACCATATCCGCGGGAAGTAATTTTAGTTTCGCTGACACCCTTGGAAACTAAATATGCACGTACCGAAGCAGCTCTTTCATTCGAAAGATTAATGTTATAATCAGCTCCACCAACAGTATCAGTATGGCCCTGTACTTCGATCAGGTAAGTAGGATTCAGAATAAGAATATTGGCAATTTGATTTAATAAAGGATATGAAAAAGGTTTTATATCTGCTTTACCTGTTTCGAATTGAATTCCCTGTAATGCTTTTTTGAACAGCTCTTTTACTTCTTTTTTCACTTCAGGACAGCCGTAATTCGAGGCGGTTCCTGCAATGGTAGGACAATTATCCTGATAATCCGGTATTCCATCACCATCGGTATCAAGCGGACAGCCTTTTGCATCTACTTTTCCATAAGCTGCAGCAGGTGTTCCGGGACATTTATCCAGATAATCAACCACGCCATCACCATCAGTATCTTTTTCGCAACCATTGGCATCTACTTTGGCTCCTCTTTGACTGTTCGGACATTTGTCCAGATAATCAGGAACACCATCACCGTCGGTATCAATTGCACAACCAAATACATCTACAACAACCCCGGCAGGAGTATTCAAACATTTATCAAGATAATCAGCTACTCCATCACCGTCCGTATCAATTGGACAACCGACTGCATCTACAACAACTCCGGAAGGAGTGTTCGGGCACTTATCAAGATAATCAACCACTCCGTCACCATCCGTATCGAGCGGACAACCGGCAGCATCAACTTTAACTCCTGAGGGAGTATTCGGACATTTATCAAGATAATCAGCCACTCCGTCACCATCCGTATCAATAGGACAACCGACCGCATCAACTTTTACATCAATCGGAGTATTTGGACATTTATCATATCTGTCAGCGATACCATCTTTATCGGTGTCTCTGGGTTTACCAAAATTAAAAATCAAACTAAATACATGTTGGCCATATGCATCATTCCCGGGCATACTATATGGATGAGCGGCAGTACCGAAAACCGTATTTACAACGCCACCGCTTCTGTTCTGGTCATGAACATCGCTGCTTGTGAAATTATAAAGATATTGATATTGTATGGCAAACTGATTTGTAACCTGATATTTTAATCCAAGTCCTACAGGTAAAATTAAGTCAACACCTTTCACTATGATAGAAGGTTTAACGGTTGGATCAACCCCGGATTTATCAACACGCGGATCAATACCGTAGGTGGCAACTCCAAAGCCTAATGAAATAAAAGGAGCAATTCTGGATTCTTTGCTTAAAAGATAACCATTATTTAATTTATAATGCGAATACATCGACGCATCAAATTTTTGTCCATGAAAATTATTAAGCGCATTTTCAAAATACCCATACTTACCATAACTGGTTTGCAAACCGAAATCAAATGATGGATTTACATAATAACCCAACGATAATCCGAGCCCGATATTCATGTTTTGCTGAAAATCAAAAAGAGCACTTCCATAATCTCCGTTATATTCGGTTCTTAAAACGTTTAATCCCACCGAGAAACGGTAATCCGCAGTTTGGGCACTTGCAAATTGAGATGCAATAACAAATGCCATGATTAGTAAAATTTTATTCTTCATTTTATTCAAGATTAATTGCGGATACATTTCCACGTTGCAAAGTTGACAACTTTTGTTTTGACAAACGTTACATAATTTTACCTGAATGTTACATCATTCACACATTAAATGTTGATTGTTAACGATTTGAGTTGCAAATAAAAAAGAGTATTCCCCTCCGGTTGAAGGACAACACTCTTTTGTGATTCTGTAAGTTATGATTTATTACGTATTTAAAAAACTTCAAACTGTAATACCCATCAGGTAACTGAAAATACCAAAAACTTTTAGAAGCCATACAATAACAATAACCACGACCACAACATTTAAAATGTTTTTAATTTTGCGATCCATGGGGATATATGTATTGACAGCCCAAAGGATGACTCCCACAATGATGAGAACGAGTAAAATAGATAAGAGTGGCATACTGAATGAATTTAGAGGTTTAATCGTTGATTTGTTTTATTCGGTTCAAAGATAGGTTGTAAAATGAACCGGCATCTTACACAATTAATGGTAAGAGTTACATCTTTCACACTTTGACAATAAACAGAGGCAAGCGGTAAGCAAGTTTTTATCCCCGCGCCAGCGTGAAAAACATGGCCACAGCCGACAGTAACATAACCACAAAGGTTACCCATACTACCGAGTTTGACAACCAACCGCTCCGGTTTTCACCCATGATTTTTTTATTCCGGGCAATGCGCGCAATCAGAAAAATCAGCGGTACTGCTGCCACCCCATTAAAAACAGCCGTAAAAACTAACGCTTTTATTGGGTCAATGCCAATAAAATTAATCATCAACCCGATAAGTGTGGCAATGGTAATGATGCCATAGAAACCGTGTGCCCGCTTAAGTTTCAGATTCAGGCCATGTTTCATATCAAATGCTTCGGTGAGGGCATAAGCTGCCGAACCCGATAAAACAGGGATGCCTAACAGACCCAGACCGATAATCCCGGTTGCAAAAATCAGTTTCGCCATGAAACCGGCATTGGGAAATGTCTGAACAAGCGGTTCGAGTGCCTTGGCGGCATCGGCGGCAGAATTTACATTGGTGATTCCATTTTGATGCAACACAGTGGCTGCCACAACAATGATAGACCAGGTAGCAATTTCAGAAAATACCATACCCGCAAAATTGTCAATTCGCAGGTTTTTGATAAAGTTTTTCCCGATTTTTGGTCTTCCATTCCGATTTCCAATATGATGTATTTTCTCTTCTTCCACTTCTTCCGAAGCTTGCCAGAAAAACATATAGGGCGAAATGGTGGTACCCAGCACGGCCGTAATGATAAAGAAGAATTCAAAATTCAATTCAATATGGGGCAAGAAAGTAGCAAGAAAAATTGTCTTCCAGGGTTGGTGTACAATAAAAACGGTAAGCGGATAAGCCAGCAAAGCCAGAGCCAGCCACTTTAAGATATGAGCATAAACCCGATAGGTCGTGAAAATTTCCAGCACCAGGATCAGTGCGGTAAAGCCAAGCGTGAGAATGACAAAATTGACAGGAATAAGCAGTTGTGCTGCCGCTGCGAGTGCTCCAATATCGGCACCAATATTTATGGTATTGGCAACCACCACGAGTAAAACAGCCGAATACAAAACCTTTTTGCTGTAATTGGCTTTGATAACCGCCGACAAGCCATGACCGGTTACGGCGCCAATGCGGGCACAAGCCTCCTGTATAGCGGTCATAAGCGGCAACATCACCAGCACAGTCCATAACTGACCGTAACCGAATTTAGCTCCGGTTTGTGTATAGGTTGCAATTCCCGACGGGTCATCATCGGCGGCACCGGTAATTATTCCCGGGCCAAAAACAGCAAATGCCTTTTTTAGTTTGATAAATACCTTATTCATAGATTGCAGGTAATGCGGTCAGACAACAATTTCAAGCAGCAAAGTTGCGGACTTTCGGAAACAGAAACGTTACACAATTTTTGGGAAAAGTTATAACATTCACACCTCCGAAATTTCAAATTTACTGGATTTGAGATTTCACCCGGAAAATAAAAAAAAGCATTGTCTATCATTTGATAAACAATGCCTTAAATAATGTGTAATATTTTACAAAAAATCAGAATTCTCAATATCGCTTTTTTACCAATACTCTCAATCCGTCCGGAATCGTTTTTACGTGTATTTCCTTGCCTTCTTCGTATGGTTCGCCATCGTAATGAAATGGCCCTGATTCTTCGCGCATCAACCTGATTTCTTCCGAGCGCAGCGTGGTCATAAATAAATCCTTGTCAATGTTTTTGGCAAAAAGGTTCAACGCGAGCGTGGGTATTGCGATGACGGGAAAGTTACTCATAATGGAAATGTCAAGCTGACCATCCTGAACACTGGCTTGCGGAGCAATGTAAGCATTATTTCCCCATTGCGATGCATTGGCAAATGTCAGGACAAAAGCTTTCACCTTCAGATCAATTCCATCACCCAGCAAATGGTAATTTTGAGATTTGTAGCTAAAATAGCCGGTAATTATTTTTTCAATATAGCTCATGATGCCCCGGTTTTTACCTTTGGCAAATTCCATGCTCACGTAAGCATCAAATCCGGTTCCACAGGTGCAAAAAAACGGTTTGTCGTTGATCATTCCATAATCCATGAGTATGGATTCGGAACGATTTAATAGTTCAATGGCTTTCTGGGTATTCATAGGAATTCCCAAATGCCTTGCCAGTCCGTTGCCGGAACCAATCGGAATAATTCCCAAACTGCAGTTGGTGTGAACGAGTGCCTGAGCAACTTCATTGACGGTGCCATCACCACCAACGGCCACCACAATTTGAAATCCTTTCTCAACAAAGTCTTTCGCCAACTGAGTGCCATGACCGCGAAATTCGGTAAACACAATCTCCATGTCATAAAACCGCGCATCCAATCCCCGTTGAATCAAAGTAGGAAGATCTTCTTTCTTCCCGGTTCCCGAAAACGGATTAATAATAAAGGCAATTTTAGTCTTCATAAAGGGTTGGTCATTTTTACACGTTGCGAAATTACGAATAATTTATTGATATTTAAAAATGAATTTCGATAAGTTAAAACAATTCAATCCAAATCAATGTTGTATCTTTGTAAAACTCTTTATAAACTTTAAACTTTATAAACTTTCGAACTTTTCAAACTTCAATATCATGTCCAAAAAAAGAAAACCTGCCCAGAGTACACGCGTCAACAAAAAAGAACTGATGCGTAATATCATTAATGTGTTCAATGAAAATCTGGAAAAAACCTTTAATTACAAGCAAATATCTACTTTGCTGAATATTAAATCGGAATCGCAGCGGGTGTTTATCAATCAGTTGCTTTACGAGTTGCTCGATGAAGATTTTCTTGTTGAGATTTCCCGTGGAAAATTCAAGGTCAATTCACGCGGTGGATATATTGAAGGTATTATTGATCGTCAGGGTGTAAAAACTTTCCTGATTCCGGATGATGGTGGAGAATCGGTATTTATTCCTGAACGAAAAACAAATCATGCTTTGTTGAATGATAAAGTAAAAGTATTTCTGTACGCCAGCCGCAAAGGTCAAATGCCCGAAGGTGAAGTGGTTGAAATTCTTAAACGTGCCAAAGATACTTTTGTGGGAATATTGGATGTTTCGGAAAACTATGCTTTTTTAACATTGGATAACCGGGTCATGTCTAATGATATTTTTATACCGAAAAATAAATTAAAAGGCGGAAAAACAGGGCAAAAGGCGGTGGTGAAATTGCTGAGTTGGGAACCCAATGCCAAAAACCCAATCGGAGAAGTGGTTGATATATTGGGTGATAAAGGCGATAATAATGCTGAAATGCATGCAATTTTGGCTGAATTCGGATTGCCTTATAAATATCCGGAAGATGTGGAAGCCGCAGCCGATAAAATTGATGCAGGCATCACCCCAGAGGAAGTGGCAAAACGAATTGATATGCGAAATGTCATAACTTTTACGGTCGATCCGCGCGATGCCAAAGACTTTGACGATGCACTTTCGTTGAGAAAACTGGAAAACGGACTTTGGGAAGTTGGCGTTCATATTGCCGATGTAACCCATTATGTCCGTCCTGACAGCATTATTGAACAAGAAGGGCAGCAACGCGCCACTTCGGTATATTTGGTGGACAGAACCATTCCTATGTTGCCCGAGCATTTGTCGAATGGAATTTGTTCGTTGCGTCCGAATGAGGACAAACTGACTTATTCCGTTATTTTTAAAATGAATGATAATGCCGAAATACAACATTACGAAATTGCAAAAACAGTTACAAATAGCAATCGACGGTTTACCTACGAAGAAGCACAAGCGATTATTGAAACCGGCGAAGGTGATTATAAAGAAGAAATTCTGACTATGGACCGTTTAGCCAAAATTCTCCGACAAAAACGATTCGAAAACGGAGCAATTGCTTTTGATAGGGTAGAAGTGAGGTTTGAAATTGATGACAAAGGGAAACCTGTTTCGGTATTTTTCAAAGAACAGAAAGATTCAAACAAAATGATTGAAGAATTTATGTTGCTGGCTAATAAAACCGTGGCCACTCATATAGGCAGACCCGGCAAAGGTCAACCAGTCAAAACATTTGTTTATCGTATCCACGATGTGCCAAATCCTGATAAGTTGAATAATTTTGCAGCGTTTATCAAACGTTTCGGATACAACCTGAAAACTACAGGCAAACAAGCTTCCGTTTCAGGTTCCATCAATCATTTATTGGATGAAGTTCAGGGCAAAAAAGAACAAAATCTGATTGAAACGCTGGCCATTCGTTCCATGGCAAAAGCCATTTATTCAACTTCCAATCTGGGACATTACGGTTTGGCATTTGATTTCTACACTCATTTCACCTCGCCTATTCGTCGTTATCCCGATATGATGGTGCATCGTTTGCTCGAGAAATATGCAGATGGTGGCAGAAGTGTGAATGCATCGGAATACGAAGATTATTGTAAGCATAGTTCGGATATGGAACAACTGGCTTCCAATGCCGAGCGTGCGTCCATAAAATACAAACAGGTGGAATTTATGTCGGATCGTATCGGGCAAACGTTCGATGGAGTTATTTCCGGTGTTACAGAATGGGGAATTTACGTGGAACTAATTGAAAATAAGTGTGAAGGTATGATTCCAATCCGCGATTTGGATGACGATTATTATACTTTTGATGATAAAAACTATTGCCTTGTTGGTCGTCGTTATCATAAAAAATATCAGCTTGGTGACGAGATAACCGTGAAAGTAACCAAAGCTAATCTGGACAAGAAACAGCTGGACTTTGTGTTGGTTTAAAAACAGCAGCAAACAGTAAGCTGTAAGCAGTATAAAGAGCGAAAACTGTCAATTTGGTTACTTTTTTGAAAATTTGCTTTGCAGAAAAGAAAAATAGACCTATCTTTGCACTCGCTAAAGAAAAATTATTGGCTGCATAGCTCAACTGAATAGAGTACCACACTACGGATGTGGGGGTTGCAGGTTTGAATCCTGCTGCGGTCACCATAAAAAAGAATCCCATGTAAAATCATTGATTTACATGGGATTTCTTTTTGTTATGTTTTATCTGTTTCTCTAGATTTCTTCACCTTGAAGTGTAATGACTCTAGCCGGATTTAATCCTCCGCCTGATATAGTAAGAGTGGCAGAATGAATCCCTGCTGCCGTAGGTTTATATGAAACGGTAATGTTAGTTCCTGTAGTTCCGTTAACTGCATCTTTTGTGAGCGAACCGACAGAAACTGTAAACATAGAAGCATTAGCTCCCGTAACAGATAATGTCAAACTACTCATAATATCAGTTGTTTTAATATTGAATGTTTTTGTGTTTGTGGCATTCAATTTTAATATAGGAAATTGAATCAGATTTTCAATTTTTCCAACAATAATCGTTGGGGCACTTGGGTTGTAAGGTGCTGTGCTTACTCCGGCTAAATTAATAGTTGCATTTTTTGCACCTGCACTCGAAATGGCTATTTGATCTGCCTGATTTCCGGCAGATGCAGGGTTATAGCGTATTTGTAATGTTTCACTTACACTTCCCGAAGTTGGAGCTATTGACAAATTTTTCACCCAGGTGCTTGAACTGGCCAGTTTTATTTCAAAATTTGTTTTGTCAACCAACGTAATATCGACATTACCGGTCAGATTTGTTCCAGATACAGAAATTGTTTGAACTGTAGAGGCAGTTCCAACAACAGTTGAAAATCCGGTTATTGAACCTGTATTTGAAATAGTTGGTCCCTGAGTTCCTCCCATCAATTTGAAAGTAATATTGTCAGTTGTTTTTGTAATGGCTGTTAAAGGGCGGTTTATATTTGTTCCTGACCATGTAGTTGGCGTAAAAGACCCGCTGCTAAACGTTGTTCCGGGAGTCGTGGTCTGACCACTCAATGGCTGCAGATAAACATGCATGTGACTTGATGAAGTTTGAGTTGAACCAGTATAGTTGTTTGGCTCGTTATTATCCCAAGCTGTTTGATTGTAATCAATATGCCAGATACACATACCATCCGAAGGGATTGTTGTCAGATTACCATTATTATCTACATTTTGACCTAAATATGTATCCCAGCCGGTATGTTTTCTGTATTCAACTAAAAAGAACTCGGCAGGACTCGGAGCTGCGCCATTTAAATTATGTGTTGAAGCAGAAAGTAAGTACGATTGATTATTTGTATTCGCAGCCAGAGTTGTTACTTGTGAAAGTGGAAGAAGAGTGAGATCTATTGGAGTATTTACCTGTTCCGGTGTCAGATATCCAAGATAAAATCTGTCCCATGCGGAATATGCCGGTGGTGTATTACCCTCATTCAGGTAAGGACCATAATCCATAATTTCCCATGTTTCCAATGTTGTAATATACGTGCTGCTGCCTGATGTGTCATAATAATCTGGTAGACCGAGCACATGTCCAAATTCATGACAGAAAGTTCCGATACCACACATACTTGTTCCTGAAGTTCCTTTGAGCTCAGAAGTACATGAATAATCTTCAATCTTTTTACCATCGAAAGTAATACCCGAAGTAATACCGGCAGAAGAAATGCTCCAACGGTGTGGCCAGATTGTATTTGCCGGTCCTCCTTCAGCTTCGTTATAACCTGCATAGTAGACAAATACATTATCAACATATCCGTCGCCATCGGTATCGAACTGAGTGAAATCCAATCCTGCATTATTAGCTGCAGCACAGGCATCTACAATCATTTGTGCTGGATTAGTGTCCTGATCATTGGAATCGTTTTTACCATAATAATCCAGAGTCTGAGGCAATGTAACCGGGCCAACAACAACAAAATTCGGAGCAAATTTACCATATGAACTTGCCATAAAGTAATCGCGGGCAGAACCGGTACCACCGTTAGCACTATAACCCACTTGAGTTACCAGATTTTGAAAAGAAGCCTGAGGACTGCCTACTGCAAAACTTTTATCTTTGAAATTTGCCAGAATAACCAGTGCTTTAGGAGAACCATTCAGGGGGTAAGCTTTTCTGGGCTGACCTGAAGCTTTCAGCATTTTGCTTCTTCGAGGTGCATTCTGAAGGGTTTGAATCTGTGCTGATTTATTTATAGTTTTTAGAAACTGAATTTCAGATGCATTCCGTTTGTCAATATTTTTTGCCACAAACTCACTTTCAATAAGTTGTCCGGAAGCATCAGTAGTTGCGTAAGTTAAAATGCCTTTTGCATTGGCTTTAAGTAAAAACCCATCTTCACTTGTCTGAAAATGACGAAACTCATCTCCCTGCAAACGAATCTTTAATTGCGTGCCGTCAGGTTGTGTAATTGTTATTGGAGAATGATATGCTTTGACAGCAAAAGACTGAATAGAAAGCATTTGAAAAAAAAAGGCACATAGTGCCAATAGTAGAACTCTTCTGGTCATTTTAATTGATTATTACATTCAACGTATTGAAAACTGGACAAATGTAATGATTATTTTTTAATATTAATATTTTTTCAATCACTTTCTTCTTCCAATCTTAATGAAAAAAGAACTGAAAAAGAAAATAATGCCATATTTTCATGGTTTACAGAGTTGTAACCTCTTTAAATGTGGTATATAAACATCTCTATATTAGAATACTTACTGAAAATGCTGATTTTATGATAACTCAGTATACGTCAAAATGTCTGTAACTATCAGATAATGAAAGACAAAATGACATTTTTGTTGCTTTGGTATTTTCTTTGCATTAGCAGTTACAACAAATTAAAACCTATGTATAACTTAAAAATTTGGAGGATAAAACTATGTCACTCGTAAGATTTTCTAACCATGTACCTTCGGTGTTTGATCGTTTTTTTGAAGGCGATTTATTCGATTGGTCAAACCGCAATTTCTCATTAACCAACACAACTTTACCATCTGTAAATATAAAGGAAGATGCAGATGCATATAAAGTTGAAGTTGCAGCTCCGGGATTCGAAAAAAATGATTTCAATCTGGAACTGAATCACGATGTTCTGACAATTTCTTCGGAAAAGAATGTTGAACGGGAAACCAAAGAAGGTGAACGTTTTACAAAACGGGAATTCAGTTATCAGTCATTCACACGATCATTTACATTACCGGATACGGCTGATGGTGAAAAAATTGCTGCTAATTACGAAAACGGAATTTTGCTTGTGAGCATTCCTAAAAAGGAAGAAGCAAAACCGAGACCATTACGTAAAATCGAGATTCAATAAACTTTTCACAAGTTTATTGAGTTATAAGGGAAGCAGTTTTCATGCTTCCCTTATTTGTATATTTAAATTGAATACAAAATTATGAAGTTGATATGTCAAATTTATTTATCGAAAAACAATAAATAAATTTTGTTATTCAAAAAATAATGTTTTTCTTTGCACCATTAATTCAATATTGTATAATCACCAAAATTATCATTTATGAAACAGTTTTTAAAGTTTACATTGGCTACTATTGTAGGTATATTTATTGCTTCGCTGCTTAGTATTCTCATTTTCTTTGCAGTTATCGGAGCAATTGCAGGTTCAAAGGACACAATAACCGTTCTTAAGCCGAATTCAATTTATGAAATTGAATTGAAGGGAAATTTGGTCGATCGTTCACAAGACGATCCGTTTTCTGCTGCATTTGCTGAAGCTATGGGAAATAAATCAGAAACAACTATCGGATTGGATGATTTGCTGGCAAATATTCAAAAGGCCAAAAACGATGCTAATATTGTTGGAATTTATCTGAAAGGCGGTTCATTATCCGGTGGAATTGCTTCCATAAAAGAAATTCGCAAAGCCTTGATCGATTTCAAAAAATCAGGAAAATTTATAGTTGCTTACGCTGATAATTATTCGCAACGAATGTATTATCTGGTTTCGGTAGCCGATAAAATATTGATTAATCCACAGGGTATGTTAGAGTTGAAAGGTCTTTCGGCGCAAACCATGTTTTTGAAAAATACGCTCGATAAACTGGGAATTGAAATGCAAATTGTGAAAGTAGGCACATTTAAATCGGCTGTAGAACCATTTGTAAATACTAAAATGAGTGATGCCAACAAATTGCAGGTGACTGTTTTTATGAATTCAATCTGGAATACCATTTTGAAAGAAATTTCTGTATCGCGTAAAATTCCGGTTGATTCCCTAAATAAATTTGCTGACGAAATGTTGATGTTTCAGCCTACTGAAAAATCAAAACAATATGCTTTGGTTGATTCACTAGTTTATATCGATCAGGTTGACAGTATTTTAAAATCATATTTAAAAGACAAAAATAAAATTAAAGAAAATGAATGGCGGCTAGTTAAACATTCCGCCATGGTGAAATTGCCTGATACATCGAAATTTGATAAAAATAAAGTGGCTGTAATTTACGCTATTGGCGAGATAACCGATGAGGAAGGCGATGGAATTGTGGCTAAGGATTTAGTAGAGACCATTTACAGTGTTGCAAAAGATTCTGCTGTGAAAGCGGTTGTTTTTCGGGTTAGTTCGCCGGGTGGAAGTGCTTATGCTTCCGAACAAATCTGGCATGCACTGGCTATGTTGAAACAGAAAAAACCGTTGATTGTTTCCATGGGCGATTATGCCGCTTCAGGTGGATATTATATTTCGTGCATGGCCGATAAAATAGTGGCAGAACCAACTACAATTACCGGTTCGATTGGAATTTTCGGAATTATTCCGAATATTAAAGGATTGAACGAAAAACTCGGATTAACGTATGATGGCGTAAAAACGAACAAAATGAGTGATGCCATTTCGGTAAATCGTGCTTTCACTCCCGACGAACGCAATTTAATGCAAAACTACGTGAATCGAGGATACGAATTATTTGTAAAACGCTGTGCTGATGGTCGTAAAATAACCACAGATAAGATTAAATCCATCGCAGAAGGTCGTGTTTGGACCGGTGAAGATGCAATTAAGATTGGTTTGGTTGATGAAATTGGTGGATTGGATGATGCTATAAAACTGGCTGTGGATAAAGCAAAACTGAAATCATACAATATCAATGAATATCCGGCAAAAGAAGATTTTGCAACCAAATTGATGAAAAGTTTTGGAAAAGATATTGAAACTAAGTTTATGAAAGTTCAGTTAGGCGAACAATACAGTTTGTTGAAGCAGATTCAAAATCTGAGTAAAGTGAACGGAATTCAGGCACGCATGTCGTACGACCTGATTATAAAATAAATACATTTTGCGTTTCTCATAAATTTTTGAACGGGGAGACAGGGCGTGATGCTTTGTCTCCTTTTTTTTTCAGCAGTTCCAAAGTTTCAAGCTTTGGGAAAGTTACAAAAAAAAACTATCTTTGCAGTCGATTTTTGCAAAACGCAAAAACGTGTGCTTGAATACCACGTAAAAAACAAGAGTAATGAAAAAACAAGTTTCCGTCGCCTTTATGGTTTTTGGGCTGCTGTTCACAGTTTGCCTTATCGTTTCCAACATTGTAGAGCAAAAATTGATTTCCATTTGGGGAATCGAAGCCACTGCCGGTTTAATTATTTTCCCGATTTCGTACATTATCAACGACGTGATTGCCGAAGTTTGGGGCTATCGGAAAGTTCGTTTGATTATCTGGAATGGTTTCCTGATGAATTTTCTGGCCGTGGGCATTTTTCGGTTAAGCATTTTGGCTCCGGGTTCAATTCATTTTACTCATCAATCCGAATTTGCACTGATTCTGGGCAATACCGAACGTATTGTGATAGCCAGTTTTATCGCTTTTCTTTTCGGCTCATTCCTGAATGCTTATGTAATGAGTAAAATGAAAATTATGCAACACGGTCGTGGGTTTTCCATTCGTGCTGTAGTCTCAACTATAGTAGGTGAAGGAGCCGATTCGTTAGTGTTCTTTACCATTGCTTTTTCAGGAATAATTCCTAATAAAGCACTTATAGTTCTGATTCTTACGCAAACTGCTATGAAAACAGGCTATGAAATCCTGGCATTACCAGTTACAAATTTTGTAGTGAAATGGGTAAAGAAACACGAGCAAACCGATGTGTATGATAATGGAATTTCCTATAATCCACTCAAGGTAAAAGACATTTGATTGTTGTAACTTTCAAAAAAACACATGAAAAAACTGTTTTGGATTAAATTCCGAAACAGTTTTTTTGTTTATAGTGAAATATAATGTTTTAATTTTATGCTTGTTAACTAAAACTTTTTTTGTATTTTTGACGCATGTTAACCGACGACAAAAGATTAACTATTCGCGATTGGGCAGAAGATGATCGTCCCCGTGAAAAGATGCTTCGGAAAGGCGCTCAAAGTCTTTCGGATGCAGAGTTATTGGCCATTTTGATTGGTTCTGGTAGCAGAAATGAAACAGCTGTTGAACTTTCAAGACGAATTTTGCATGATTGCCATGATAATTTGAATGAACTGGCTCAACTTTCAATTACCGACTTATGTAAAAGATTTAAGGGAATTGGTGAAGCTAAAGCCATAACCATTATGGCGGCTTTGGAAATTGGTAAACGTCGCAAAACAAGTGAAATACTGGAACGAAAAAAAATAACTTCGAGTATTGATTTATTTGAACTTTTTGAATCGCAATTAGTAGATTTGCCTCACGAAGAATTTTGGTTCGGGTTGCTTAACGGTGCAAACAAAGTGATAGAAATTAGGCGTTTAACGCAAGGTGGAAGCAGACAAACGGTGGTTGACGTGCCGATGTTGTTGAAAATGGCTCTGGAAAAATCGGCATTGGCAGTGGTGGTGGCACATAATCATCCTTCCGGACAAAACCGCCCGAGTCACGAAGACGACGTAATAACAAAACGAATAAAATCCGGTTGCGAAGCCGTAGGCATTAATTTGCTGGATCACATTATTATAGCCCGTGGAAGTTATTATAGTTTTGCTGATGAAGGCAAAATGTGATTAATTTCTAATTAACCAGTTAACTAATTAATCAATGAACATAAAATTTTTAGAAGTAGAAAACGTAGTTAAACAATTTGCCGGTCATCGCGCGTTGGATGGTGTAAGTCTCACAGTTCCTGAAAATACCGTTTATGGGTTGCTTGGGCCAAATGGCGCAGGAAAGACCACATTAATCCGAATTATAAATTGTATTACAGCTCCCGATAGTGGTGAAGTGCGTTTGAATGGGAAAATCATGACTTCGGCTGATGTTCGACATATTGGTTATTTGCCTGAAGAACGCGGATTGTACAAGAAAATGAAAGTGGGAGAACAAGCACTTTATTTGGCACAATTGAAAGGGATGACCAAAAATGATGCGCTGAAAGCATTGAAATATTGGTTTGAGAAATTTGAAATTCAGGATTGGTGGAATAAAAAAGTGGAAGAACTTTCGAAAGGAATGGCCCAAAAAATTCAATTTATCACTACCATTTTGCACGAACCTAAATTGTTGATTTTCGATGAACCGTTCAGCGGTTTCGATCCGGTAAATGCCGATTTGCTGAAACGCGAAATCCTGAATCTGCGCGACAAAGGTGCCACCATCATTTTCTCCACGCACAATATGGAAACTGTGGAAGATTTGTGTGAAAATATATCGTTGGTGGATAATGCAAAAATCGTTTTACAGGGGAAAGTCAGCGATATTAAAAAGTCGTTTGCCACGAAGACTTATAAAATAATTTCAACCTCGTCCATTTCGGGGAATTCAGATTTTGAGGTTATTACTGAAATAAAAAAGAATGATTTTGTGGAAAGCACTATTAAAAAATCATTTGTTGGAAGTAATAACTTGCTTTTGAGCGACATAATCAAACAAACCGAAATTCTGAGCTTTGAAGAGCTCGTGCCAAGTATGAACGACATTTTCATCGAAACCGTAAAAAAATAACAAGTATGTCCAAAATAAGTCTGATCATAAAACGGGAATATACAACCCGCGTGATGAAGAAATCATTCATCATTCTTACATTTCTTACTCCACTGTTATTTGCCGGAATGATTTCTGTACCGCTCTGGCTATCAAGTATAAAAGACAGTGCTAAAAAGCACATTGTGGTTATCGACCGCACCAACAGTTATTCGCAGGTTTTGAAAAGCAATGAAACTTATGTTTTTGATTTTGTAAATAAACCGGTTGAAAAAATAAAATCAGAAAATGCCGGCAAAGATGAAAACGAATTTACTGCCTTGCTTTTGATTTCTGGCGATTTAGCAAAAAATCCAAAAGCGGCGACACTTTATTCTGAAAAGCAAGTGAATCTGGAGCTGAAAACCTACATTTCGGGATTGTTGAACAAATATGTGGAACAACAGAAACTGGCTGCATACAACATCCCGAATTTGAAAGAAATGGTTGAAAAATCGAAAACCGACATTGATATTCCAACTATAAAATGGGGCGAAAATGGTCAGGAGAAAGAAGGTTCGGTTGAGTTGGCATTGGTCATCGGCATGATTTCGGCTTTTGTAATATACATGTTTATTATTATTTACGGTGCTCAAGTTATGAGTGGTGTGGTGCAGGAAAAAACAAGTCGAATTGTGGAAGTGATGATTTCGTCGGTTAAACCGTTTGAACTCATGATGGGGAAAATTATTGGCATTGCCATGGTTGGTCTCACCCAATTTTTGATGTGGGTTATACTTACTGTGGCTATTTCCACTGCTGTCGGGAGTTTTATTGGTGGCGGTGTTGATGTTACATCCTTGCAACAGGCCAATCAAATGGGAGGTATGGCAGCAACGACGAATCCAAGCGAAATACAACAACTTTTCTCCATGCTGCATGGGTTTGATTTTATGAAAATTATCGTGCTTTTCGTTCTGTATTTTCTGGGTGGTTATTTGCTTTATGCATCCCTCTTTGCCGCCGTTGGTTCGGCTGTGGACAGCGAAACGGACACGCAGCAATTTTCACTTCCGCTCATGTTACCCATAATTTTTGCAATTTATGCTGCCATTTACAGCGCTCAAAATCCCGATGGTCCATTAGCGTTCTGGTGTTCTATGATTCCGTTTACTTCACCAATTGTAATGATGGTGCGGCTTCCATTTGATGTCCCTGTCTGGCAAATCATACTTTCATTATCAATTTTAGTACTCACTTTTATCGGAACAACCTGGATGGCCGGCAAAATATACCGAACCGGAATTTTAATGTATGGCAAAAAAGGGACGTGGAAAGAAATGTGGAAATGGCTGAGATATTAATTTGTAAATCATAATTCGAAAAATGCTACCTTCATTTCTAAAGCCTGCTGACGAAATCCGGATTGTTTCCCCATCGGGAAGCATTAATCCTGAATTTATTGACGGTGCTATAACAGTACTCAATAACTGGGGTTTGCAAGTTAGTGAAGGCGAATTTTCCCGCTCGGAATATGGTCGTTTTGCCGGAACAAAAGAACAACGAATTGCAGATTTGCAAGCAGCGTTAAATGATCCGAATGTGAAGGCAATTCTTTGTAGTCGTGGTGGTTATGGCATTGCCCAGATTATTGACAAACTTGATTTTACTGAGTTTTCAAAATCTACAAAATGGTTGATTGGATTCAGCGATATAACTATGTTGCATAATGCCATTTCCAATCTTGGAATAGCTTCTATTCATGGAATTATGGCTAAACATTTGACAGAATTACCTGATGATTCCGAGCCGGTTTTGCAACTAAAAAAGTTGTTGTTCGGAGAAATGCCGTCTTATAAAATTCCATCAAATTCATTAAATCGTCATGGTGAATCAAATGGAAAACTCACTGGAGGAAATCTTTCCGTGTTTATGGGAATGCGTGGAAGCAGTTTCGATTTGAACTATAGAAATAATATTCTTTTTATCGAAGATATTGCTGAAAAGCCTTATCATATTGACCGAATGATACAAAATCTAAGGTTTAGCGGCGTTTTAAAGCAACTTTCAGGACTTGTTGTAGGGCAATTCAGTGAATGTGAAGAAGACCCGTTGATGATGCAAAACATTGCTGAAATTATATTAGAATCGGTGAAAGAATATGATTATCCGGTCTGTTTTAATTTCCCTGCAGGGCATGTGGAGTATAATTTACCTTTATTATTGGGTGGTAATGTTGAATTGAAGGTTAATGAAAACGGTGCCTGCTTAAATTTTGATGCTTTCTGAAAAGAATAACTTTTTTTTATTTAAAAAGAAAAAATTGCTCCCGATTTCTAATTCAAAAAATATATCTTTGCAAGTACTCAATAATCAGGTGAATATATTTTTATGCGTATTCAAAAACAATTACTTCTTTTCGTTTTCATATCTTTCTTCCTTCATTTGTCGACAGCTCAAAAGCTTTCGACAAGTTTTCGTACCACTTCGCCTTCTGATTCAACTAAAATAGATTACTTGTCTTCCAATCAGATTTCCTTAACCGATTCTGTTGTAAATTACGGCAAACTACTTCTGAATACTCCGTACCATCACGGTTCTGCAGGCTCTTCTTCATTTGACTGTTCAGGATTTACATCATACGTTTATCGCAATTTCGGATATAATTTAGGCCGATCTTCGGAAGATCAGGCACAACAATTTGATAGTGTTAAGCGCGATCAGATTAAAACAGGAGATTTGGTTTATTTTTCAGGACGAAGAAGAAGCCATCGTGTTGGTCATGTCGGGATTGTGGTTGCGGCCAAGCAGGATGGTAACTTTGAGTTTATTCACGCATCAGTTGGCAATGGAGTTATAATTTCCAAATCCGATGAAGATTATTACAAAAAGCGTTTTATAAAAGCAAACCGCGTGATTTATGACAATCACATGTTGGCAGTGGCACCGAATGTGATGTCAAAAAAAACAATAGCTGAAGATAGCAAAATTGCTCCTGTTTCACAAACTACAACAACACGTGAGACAAAGAAAATAATTCCGGCAGAATTTCATCGTGTTAAATCCGGAGAAACACTGACTTCTATTTCTCATAAATTTGGAATTTCAATTGCAGAACTGAAACGCAAGAACAATATTAAAGGCAGCAAAATAAATCCAAAACAACGGCTAAAAATCAAAGATGAAGATTCAATAACTGTTGTAGAACAGGTTTTGCTGGCCGAAAATAAACCTGTTGAAACTCCAAAGGCTTCTACCATTGCTTTAAGAGAGGATAATGTAGTTACAAATGCATCGATGGCATCCATTGCCACTCATTTGGTAAAAGCCGGTGAAACGTTGTTTAGCATTTCGAATTTATATCATATTACCATCGATCAATTGATTAGATGGAATAATATTGATAAGAATATCATTAAACCCGGACAAAATCTGACTGTTAATCCTGCCAGCGAAACGGCAAAACAACTTGTTGCTGAACAACCAAAACCGGTTATAACAAACGAATTAGTTCAAAAAACGACTTTGCATAAGGATAAGGTTACTTCTGGAGAACCTGCAAATTCCGAGGGAATTAAAGTCACCGAAGTGAAAAAAGAAGGCATTACCAAATGCCTGACTTATGAAGTGAAAAAGGGCGAGAGTTTGTTTAGTATTGCAAAAGTCAATAATTTATCCGTTGATGAGCTGAAAAAAATAAATAAACTCGATGACGACAAAATTAAACAAGGCCAGAAACTTAATCTTACAGCTCAGTCAGGAAATCCTGAAAAGAAATCTCGAAAAGATCAGGATCTCAAATTCACACATAAAGTTCATTCAGGTGAATCTTATTACAGTATTGCGAAAAAATATGGCTGTAAAATAGATGATTTAAAAGAATAGAACCACAAGTCGGGCAATAAGGTTAAAATTGGAGACAAATTAATTATTCATTCCGAAAACCGATAATTTATTCCGGTTAATCAAATAAACTTTGCAGCACAGCGAGTGAATGCACACCATTAAAATCGGGGATATGCAACCGATAATATTCAACCACACTCTCGAGCAATTTAGCTCGCTTCTCTCTCGATAAAACGAGTTGATACATACTCTTGTAATCCGAATGCAAAATGGCTGCAAAATCGACCGAATGCTCCGGTGTCAGATAATGTGTGTGCAACGGCTTTTCATTTTGAAATACACCATTCATTAAATCAAAATATCGGATTGTATCGTCATCCCTGTTTGGTTCAAATCCTAAATATCGTGTGAGTTTAAGCAAGAAGACCAAATGAAAATTTGAAATTCCCAGTTCACCACAATCCAGTTGTTGAATGGAATTTTCCAAAAATAAAAATAAATTTTCATCCGGTTCATTTTGACGTAAAGTCCGGTAAAGCATTTCCGAAAGAAATAATGCTAAAGAATTCTTGACAGGATCATAAGGCAATCCGATAAATTGATAATCAATCTGCATTTCTTTAATTCGCTGTAAATCCCTGCCCGGCAAATGAATCACATCCATTTCTACGAGTGACAGTGGTTGCAATAAAGCTGCGCGGCAAACCGATTTTTTTTTATTTACGCCATGAACCATATACGATGCTCTTCCGAATTGTTCGGTGTAAGCCGTAATAATCGTCGACGAATCGGTGTGTTTTATCGAGTGAAGTATAATTCCGCGTGTCTTTACCTGCATAACTTGTAAAATATTGCTGCAAATGTAACAAAATATCCCATCAAAAAATGCGCATTTCTATCAAAATTTAATGCTGGATTATATTTTATGAATTGATAAATAGCATTTTATGAAAATATTCAATTATTTACTCCAAAGGCTTTGTCAATTCAAAAAAGTGCCGTATATTTGCAGCCGCAATTGAGAGGAACAATGCTCAAACGCAAACGACCATTTGGTCCCTTCGTCTATCGGTTAGGACGCCAGGTTTTCATCCTGGAAAGAGGGGTTCGACTCCCCTAGGGACTACAAAAGAAATAAGAAATTTACAGATTTAAAAAATTAGATTGCGATGGCAAATCATAAATCATCTATCAAAAGAATTCGTCAAACTGACAAAAAGAAATTGCACAACCGTTATTATGCAAAAACAGCACGTAATGCTGTTCGTAAATTGCGCACAACAACTGATAAAACAGTAGCAAGTGAAATGCTACCAAAAATCAGTGCAATGCTTGACAAATTAGCTAAACGCAGCATTATCCACAAGAACAAAGCAGGTAACTTGAAATCGAAGTTAGCCGTTTATGTAAACAAATTAGCTTAAACTGCTTCTTGTAAAATATAAAGAAGCCCTTTTCCAATCGGAAAAGGGCTTTTTTGTCATGTCTAAACTCCACTAAACTTACCTTAAAAAAGAATATTTAAAATCATAGTTTATAAGTTAAACTCTTATGAACTCTCACTTTTCCAATCAGGTGAAAGTTAATGTCAATCCATTCACTAACCTTAATTAACCCTAGCATTTCTATAGGTGGAGTAAGTCCAAAATCGCGAATGCTGATGTTTTTTCTACCATCAACGGAATATATATCACCTTCCTGATTCGAAGTTATTGGTATGTTAAACTGTTTTGTAACTCCGGTAATTGTTATGTTTACAGAGGCATTTCCCTTCGAAAACCGAATTTTATCTGCCCCGGGTATTAATTCAAAATAATTTAATTGAACCAGCAAATTAGGATAATCAACCGATTTTATCAACTTCAGAAAATCGCGTAATGCCATTCTGTTATCGGAATTAAATTTACGAACCTGTATTGACAGTTGATTCTGACTGATATAAATCCGGTTTTGATCCTGAGTGGCTGTAAACGTGAAATTTCTGGTTGTTAAATCTTCGCCTTTTTGAAATAATTTAAACGCCAATACATTTGACGATCCGTTTATCGCAATATAGCTACTGTTGTGAAGATCAACATTCACAGTAGTTTGCGACAATACAGGCAAGATGATGAAAAACATCAATGCGGGTATCAAATGAATTTTTCTCATGTTTCAAAAAGTGAACTTGGTAAAGATAAAACAAACCGGTATGAAACAAGTTCTTACCGGTTTGAAATTTAGGAATATATTGTTTTATCAGAATGAAATAACAGCTTCTGCAGAAATTCCGTGAAACTCAGCACCATTCAGAATGTAGTTTACATTCGGAACGCCTGTGTACATTTGGTTTGCATATTCAACTTTAGCCATAATATTTTTGGTAACATACCAACCACCACTGATTGCTAAACGGCTTATTCCTTGTGTGTAAGCAGGAACAGCATCCTGACCGATAGTATAACTTGTTCCATTAGCTGCATTTAAAGAAGCTGCAGATTTAGCAGTAGCTGCGGGAACCTGAGCATTTACAGTATTGTAACGAGCACCAAGAAAGAAGTTTTCATTTGTTCCAAAACGGAAAATCAGGTCAGTTGCAAATTGATTTGCTGTACGATCAGTTGCTTCAGAAGCTTTTGCTCCATGAGCAGCTTCATAAGTTGTAAACGATTCAACTGCAAGCCCATCGAGGACTTTGTATTTCAAGAATAAGTTACCCATATAAGTGGTTACCCGGTCTGAAAAAGTTGGATTGAAACGGCCATTAAAGGCTGTGCCAGTTCCCGGAGCAAGGTTATACAAAACAGCTGAATAATTTGAACCTGTACGGTCACCACCAAATAAAGTGTTTGAACCTGAACCTGCAGTTGTATAAACTGAACCAGTCAAACGAACACGGAAATTATCAGTAATTTGTTTGTCGTAACCCAATTTTGCAATAAATGATGGATTGCGGATACCGTTAGAATATTTATTGGCTGCAATAGTTGTGTCAATTGCAGCAAGATTTGGATTCAATTCACCGTCTGTTACAGCAAGAGTTCCAAGAAGACTATTGTAGTTAACATCTGCTTCGGCACCAATTTCTGTTGCAAATTCATCCATGATGTAGTTTTCCATAAATGGATTATAGATACCGTTACCACCATCCGAACGACGGAAATGTGCGTCACCATAGTTAACATCCATTTGTCCCACTTTAATAGTTGTGTACTTCATTATGTCGTCCAACAGATCCAGTTTAATGAAAGGAATCTTATCAAACTGAACATAACCACCTTTTACCCAGGTTTCATTGTGGTGTTTGGATGCAAGATAAAGAGTTACATTCAACGTTACGCCATCAGCTAAATAACTGTTGATATACAAATTAGCCATTGATAAAGCAAAGTTTGCGGTGTTTTTGAACAAAGCCTGAGAGTTTAAAGCCGGATTTTTTTCAACTACAGCATTACTTTGAGTTAAAGCAATGTAAGGCATTGAAATAGAACCACCAAACTCTACTTTTGGACCATTCCATTGAGTTTCTACTTTCGGAGTTTCGAATACGTTAACTCCTGTCTGGTCTGTTGGTCTTAACTGACCGAACATTGCGCTGCTAAATAATAGGGCAGCTACTACTGTAAAAATCGATTTTTTCATTTTACTTACTTTTTTGTTATAAAATTTATTTAATTATTCAATCATTTTTTATTATCAATTAACCGGACCGCCTTCAAATGTTACATCGTATTTTAATGTAATAGCGTCACCAACTTTCATCATGCCCAACATGGCAGTTGGAGGACTCATTTTATAGTCAGTCATTTTCAAAGCAATGCTTCCTTTAAATTCATAAACTCCTGGTTTTACAATTTTACCGGAAGTTATTAGTGTCACTTTTCGGGTAACTCCGGCAATAGTCATATTGCCGGTAACACTTACATTAATGTCACTACCGTTTACAGTTAATGAATTTACATCAGTCGATCTGAATGTGATTTTTGGATTTTTTTCGGCATTAAAAGACTCGTACGTTTTTGTATCCATAAGCTTTTCGTTGCTTTTGATACTTTTTACAGGAATCTCAACTACAAACGACTGTACTTGTTTTGAGTTTGCCATTACTAATTCGCCGCTAATTTGTGTTACCTTACTGTCGAAGTTGTGCACATTAGTGGTTCCATAGATTGTCATGCTAAAAGTCTTTGGGTTTATTTTCAGACTTTGAGCACTAATTTCAGTACATGTAAACAGTATTAAACTAAATATAAGCGCAATACTGAATTTTGAAAATTGTTTTTTAATCATAATGTTTTTGTTTTTTTTCTGGTTTAGTCAATAATACCAAATTGTTTGTTATAATATAAATGCTATAGTTTTAGTAGTATATTTATTGAAAAAAAATAATGTTTGCTGTGTTTTAAATGTCTTAAATGTTATTAATCCTATAATACTGGTAGCATTAATATGTAAAAAAATAGTTACTCTTTTTAATATTGTGAAGTATTACATATCCTATAACAATGGTAGCATGACCAAGCAAAAAAATAACAACCTGTAAGTCAAATTGTTTATTTTGTTTCTTGTACTAATTCTAAATCTTTGCACTCATAATAAGTTTCAGCTATTATTTGCTCAAGATTTTTCTTTGTCAACAAGTTGGTAAAGTCATTTCTAAATTCATTCCAATAATTTCTTCCTTTGCAATCGTGCAAAGCTCTGTCACAATATCCAAGGTTATTAATACACTCTATGATAACAATTTGTTCAAAGGCCGTATAAATGTCATACATCGTTATATCTTTTGGCTCACGTGTCAGTCTATAACCACTTCCTCTGCCTTTAGAGTTAATAATCAGGCCTTTCAATTTGAGAGCAGATATGATCGGGTCTAGATATTTTAGAGAAATATGCTGGCTTTTTGCGATGTCCTTTTGCAAAACGCCATTCGGTTCAGTCGAAATGGCAATTTCAATTATTGTTCTTAATCCGTATCGTATTTTAGTGTTAACTCTCATTATTAAAGAAATATTTCTGCAAATATATTGGAAATAAATGAATGCTATAATTTAAGTAGCATTCATTTATGTAATTTAGAACGATTATGAATAAAAATAGCAAGAAATAACGATAAAATGAGATTATATAGTTGATAATGTGATATATGGATTAAATAAAAATAGTTGTATTAAAAAACATTAATATAAAAATATTGATTTAATCAATTGATAATTAAACAGAAAGATATATTTTGTGTGTTTTTTGTAACTAACACAAATTGAATAGTTTACATTTAAAATTGACGGCAGAAATGAAAAATTGTAATAATTAGATGCTTAATTGAACAAAAAAGAAAGAGACTGCACCTAAAAAGATACAGTCTCTAACTATTCGTGTGGAAGTTTAATTAATGTGCTTCGAGCCAATTGATGCCAACTCCACAATCGGCAATTAATGGTACACGAAGCTGAATTGCATGTTCCATTTCTTCAACAACCAGCGAACGAACTTTTTCAAGTTCATTCTTTGGAACTGTAAAATTTAATTCATCATGCACCTGCATGGTCATTTTTGCTTCCATTTTTTCAAGTTCAAGTCGGTTTTGAATGCGGATCATGGCTATTTTTATAATATCGGCAGCAGTTCCCTGAATAGGAGCATTGATGGCATTTCGTTCGGCAAAACCACGAACAATGCTGTTTTGAGAGTTTATGTCCGGAAGCGTGCGCTTACGGCCAAACAAAGTTTCAACATATCCAACTGTTTTAGCGTGATTAATACTGGAACTCATGTATTTTTTTACATCCGGATAGGTAGCAAAATAACCATCAATAAACTCTTTTGCTTCAATTTTAGAAATTCCCAACCGGTCGGAAAGTCCGTAAGCTGAAATTCCGTAAATAATTCCGAAATTGGCAGTTTTTGCTTTCCGTCGCATATCGGAAGTTACCTGATCCAACGGAATATTGAATATCTTGGCTGCTGTGGCACTGTGGATATCAAGTCCTTTATTGAAAGCTTCCATCATGTTAGCATCGCTGCTCAGGTGCGCCATAATGCGTAATTCAATCTGGGAATAATCCACGCTCAGGAAAACACATCCTTCATCCGGAATGAATGCTTTTCTGATTTCTTTTCCCTGCGCATCCCTAATTGGAATGTTCTGTAGGTTAGGATTAGTTGAACTTAACCGACCAGTTACAGCAACTGTTTGATTATAAGAAGTATGTACCTTGCCGGTTTTTGTATTTATTAATTGTGGTAAAGCATCAATATAGGTGCTCAATAATTTTTTCAAGCCACGGTAATCTAGAATCTTTCCTATAATCGGATGTTTGGAGCGTATTTTTTCTAGAACATCTTCGGAAGTAGAATATTGACCGGTTTTGGTCTTCTTCGCTTTATCGTCTAATTTTAGCCGGTCAAAAAGTATTTCGCCAACCTGCATGGGGGAACTTACATTAAACTCAAAACCAGCAATTTGATGAATTTCCTTTTCGAGATTTATCATTTCGTTGGTAAGAATCACCGAACTTTGATTTAATGCTTCGCCGTCAATGCGAACTCCGGTATGTTCCATGGTAGCCAACACACTCATTAGCGGCATTTCAATTTCATAATAAAGTTTTTCAACCTCATTCTTTTTTAGTTCATTTTCAAGAACCTGCTTGAGTCGAAAAGTTATGTCAGCATCTTCTGCTGCATAATCGCAAAGCTTATCAATGTCAACAGAACGGATATCTGTCGTATTTTTTCCTTTTGTGTTGACAACATCTTCGAAATGAATGGTGCGATAATTCAAATAAATTTCAGCCAGATAATCCATTCCGTGTCGTAATTCAGGCTGAACCACATAATGCGCAATCATCGTGTCGAAAAGTTTACCTTTCAGCTCAACGCCATATTGTTTCAGCATGAGTAAATCAAATTTGATATTCTGACCAATCTTTTCAATCCGTTCGTTTTGAAAAAATGCTTTAAACTCATGAATCACTTCAGTGGCTTCGGCTTTGTTATCGGGCAATGAAACATAATATGCTTCGCCGATTGCATAACTAAAAGACATTCCTACCAAATCATCGTTGAACATATCGAGTCCGGTGGTTTCAGTATCGAAGCAAACCGATTTTTGCATGAAAAGTTTGGAAATCAAGTTAGCCCGTTTGATTTTGGTATCAATCAAAACGTATTTATGCGGTGTGTTTCGAATACTCCGGAGACCTGTGGTCGGTACTTCTTCATCGGTAAACTGAAGCTCACCAACATTTTTACTTTTATTCTCAACCGGTATTTTTGCTGGCTCAGGCTCTGCAGGTGAATCAAATAATGACATTTGTCCGTGATGATTCGGTTTGGCAAAAGTAACAGTCGAAATAGGTTCATCAAGTGGAAGTGAAGTGAACGGAGTACCTATTTTAGACGACATGGTGCGGAATTCTAGTTCGTCAAACAGAGCTTTTAGTTCTGGTTCGTTTCTTGGTTCCAGTTCCAGACTTTTTTCATCAAACGCAATAGGAACATCAATTTTAATGGTAGCCAAAAAGCGGGAGAAAATAATTAGTTCTTTGTTTTCTTCAATTTTAGTTTTCAAAGCGCCTTTCAATTCATCGGTGTGTAAAAGCAGATTATCAATGCTTCCGAATTGTTGCAATAATTTTACCGCCGTTTTTTCGCCCACTCCCGGACAACCCGGAATATTGTCGGAAACATCACCCATAAGACCAAGTAAATCAATAACCTGTTCGTGACTGTCCAACTCGTATTTCGCTTTCACCTCATTAGGTCCCATTATTTCAAAACCGCCTGTATGTTTTGGTCGGTACATGAAAATATGATCGGAAACCAGTTGTCCGTAATCTTTATCCGGTGTAAGCATAAATACTTCAAAACCTTCTTTTTCAGCTTGTTTTGCTACTGTTCCTATAACATCATCGGCTTCAAAACCCGGAACTTCGAGTGCCGGAATATTGTAAGCTTTAATCAGATTTTTAATAATCGGAACAGCCAATCGAATGTCTTCGGGAGTAGCTTCGCGTTGCGCTTTATACTTTTCATAAGCTTCGTGGCGGAACGTTTTTCCTTTCGGGTCGAAAGCTACGGCTATATGAGTCGGCTTTTCGCGTTTCAATACATCTTCCAACGTATTTACAAATCCGAAAATAGCCGAAGTATTTAATCCTTTTGAATTGAACCGCGGATTACGAATAAAAGCATAATATGAACGATAAATGATGGCATAAGCATCAATAAGAAAGAGTTTTTTCATAATAATCTGTACTTTGGTGAATGCCTGTGACCGAAATTGAGTTAAAATAATAACATTGTAAAATGTCTTATTTCTACCTAAAACATTTTAACTTGTAATCTTGTTTAAAGTAATATAACCTGATATTGGTAGCGGTCAACTAATAATGACTGTAAAAGTAATTAAAATTTACACAGAAATAATCCCAAAAAGTTAATCAAACGACAAAAATGTTTACTTTTGCACCGTACACCAATATGAATGTTCAAATGAACTTTATAGAATCTATCCGACAACCTATTCTTAAAGAAATGCAATTGTTTCAAAAAACATTTGCAGCGGGGCTGAGTACCGATAATCCGTTACTTTTGAGCGTAAATGAATATGTGCTTCAAAAGAGCGGTAAACAATTGCGTCCCATGTTGGTGATTCTGTCTGCAAAATTGTGTGGCGAAACCAATCAAACGACAATTGACGGAGCAATTTCACTGGAACTTTTGCACACTGCCAGTTTAATTCATGATGATGTGGTGGATGATACGCTTGAACGTCGTGGAAAACCTTCGGTAAATGCACGGTGGACAAACAAAATTGCGATTCTTTCAGGCGATTATATTTTATCTAAAGCACTTGGTTGTGCTGCAAAAACTGATAATCTGCCCATTTTGAAAGCAATGGCCAATATTGGTATGCAACTTTCGGATGGAGAATTATTACAGTTGGTAAATGCTCAGATTTCCAAAACTTCAGAAGAAAATTATTTTACGATTATTCGCAAAAAGACGGCTTTATTATTTTCAACCTGCTCCGAAGTTGGCGGTTTGTCGGTTAATGCGGATGAAAATGCATTGCATCATTTGCGTAACTTTGGTGAATATCTTGGAATTTGTTTTCAGATTAAAGATGATATATTTGATTACTCTCCTGACATAAATATAGGAAAACCTACCGGAAACGATATCCGCGATGGAAAAGTGACTTTGCCGTTGATTTACGGACTGTTGAATTCTGAAGGCGAAGAAAGAGAAAACGTGTTGACCTGGATAAATACAAAGGACTTTTCACCTGAAAATATACAAGCAATAACTCAGTTTGCATATAAAAGCGGTGGAGTTGACTATGCGTTGTCTCAAATGGAAGTATTTAAGAACAAAGCCATCGAGGAACTCAATGGCTTTGCAGACAGCGAAGTTAAACAATCGCTTATTTTGTGTGCTGAATATGCAGCAAGTAGGGAATTTTGAACCCCAGCCCCTAAAGGGGAGTTTGAAATCAAAAATATTTTACTTCTTTCCCTTCAATTGAACTTAACAGATTGTTTGCCAGACGACTTGCTCCAAAACGGAAACGCGTATTATTCAACCATTCATTCCCCAAAATTTCTTTTACTAACGTATAGTGTTCTACGGCATCTTCTGTGGTCACAATTCCTCCGGCAGGCTTGTAACTAACTTTCGCTCCTGTTTTTGCATTCCATTCTTTTATAGCCTGACACATCACGTAAGTTGCTTCAACGGTGGCTGCCACAGGAATTTTTCCGGTGGAAGTTTTGATAAAATCCGCTCCGGCAGCCATTGCCAGAATGGATGCTTTCTTGATATTCGAACCGGTTTGTAATGCTCCGGTTTCGAGGATTACTTTCAAATGTGCTTCGCGGCAGGCTGCCTTTATTTCAGAAAGTTCTTCGTATACTTCTTCGTAGTTTCCTTCCAGAAATTTTCCAATAGAGATAACCACATCAATTTCGGTGGCGCCTTCCATAACGCACATGGCTGTTTCGGCAACCTTTACCTCAATAAATGTTTGCGATGCAGGAAATCCTGCTGAAACAGCAGCAATTCCGATGTTTTCAGTCAAATGTTCTTTTACCACTGGAACTAACGCAGGGTACACACAAATAGCACCCACATTAGGTAAATGAGGGAATGCTGATTTAAAACCGTTTACTTTTTCCACCATCGAAATGATTTCTGCATGCGTGTCGGTTCCGTTTAGCGATGTCAGATCAATCTGATTCAGACATTGTTTGTAAACGGCTTTGTTGTCATTTTCTGCATAATGCGCTGCCAGAATGTTGGCTATATCTTGTTTTACGGTTTCATCGTTTACGTTGCAATTGTATTGCTTGAAAAGATCGTCAAATTTGCTCATGTTTTATAGTTTATTTGTTCATCAGTTAATTGGTTGAACGAGTTAGAAATCATTTGTTAGTTTAGTGTTTTTGAGATGCCGGGTTTTGTCCCGTTCCGTTTTCTTTTGCATATTTTTTTCAAAAGCTTCGGTGAGGTTTACGCCGGTTTGGTTGGCCATGCAAATCAAAACCCAGAGGACATCGGCCATTTCGTCGGCAAGATTGGCTTTTTTGTCAGCATCTTTGAATGATTGTTCGCCGTAAGTCCGTACGATAATCCGCGCCAGTTCGCCCACTTCTTCCGTGAGAATGGCCATGTTGGTCAATTCGCCGAAATACCTGACTCCATAGGTTTTAATCCATTCGTCAACCTGGGTTTGAGCCTGTTCGATGGTCATTTAATCTTCGTTTAAGCGGGCAATAATGGTTTCGTTTCCGGTGGTTGAGTCGCCAACCTGAACGAAAATCTCCGTATCGAGTGGGAAATAAATATCTACGCGTGAACCGAATTTTATAAAGCCGATATGTTCGTTCAAATGACATTCTTTTCCGGGGTGAGCGTAGGTGACAATGCGGCGGGCCAATGCTCCGGCAATCTGACGGACTAAAATCTGTGTTTTTCCGAGTGATTCTATAACTACAGTGGATCGTTCATTTTCGGAGCTTGATTTTGGCAGAAAGGCAGCCATGTGCCGGCCGCTGTGATGAACCGATTTTACGATAGTTCCTTTTACAGGATACCAGTTGGCATGCACATTAAAGACAGACATAAATATGGAAACCTGAATGCGTTTATCACCAAAATATTCCATTTCTTCGGTAGGTTCTACTACCACAATGGTTCCATCGGCCGGAGCAACCACCAGACTGGCATCGTCAATATATACTTTGCGGGGTGGATTGCGAAAGAAATAGGCAAAAAAGAAAAGCAATAAAGCTGAAATAATCAGGTTTACAGCCAGTGCCGGTAAGGGAAAGTGAATATAAATATATGAATTAAGGGCAAATAATATCACAAGCAACGACCCCAGAATCAAGCGCCCTTCTTTATGTATTTTAATGTATCTCATGGGTGGTATTCGTGTTTTTCAGTTTAAACAGGATTGCTGTCAGCATTGAAAATCTGATTTAGATATCAATTTTGAAAACAAAAGTAGGGAAAAAGAATCAGTGATGCAAGTGAGTAACTCAAACTTTTCTAATCCGGCAGAATTGATTAACTTTGCATCTTCATTTTTTGCTGGTTGCCCTCCTGAAGTTCAATGTAAATTGTTATTGATGGAACACAAACAGCAAATAATAAACTACAAATTAACATGAACTTATCCTTGCTTACTGCCATTTCTCCGGTTGACGGACGTTATCGTTCGAAAACAGAAACATATGCAGCTTACTTTTCGGAATTTGCCCTGATGCGTTACCGCGTGTTGGTGGAAGTTGAATATTTTATCGCACTCTGCGAAATTCCACTGAAACAACTGGCGCAGGTTCCCACATCGGTTTATCCGAAACTGCGTGATATTTATACTGAATTTTCCGAAGCCGATGCGCTTAAAATCAAAGAAATAGAAAATGTAACCAATCACGATGTAAAAGCGATTGAATATTTTATCAAAGAAAAGTTTGATTTGCTGGGTTTAGAGCCTTTCAAAGAATTTATTCACTTCGGGCTTACGTCGCAGGATGTTAATAATACCGCCGTTCCATATTCGATAAAAGATGCGTTGAAAGATGTCTATTTTCCGGAAATGGATGAGGTTTTGAAGGTATTATCTCATTTGGTTGACGAGTGGCGTGACGTATCGATGTTGGCCAAAACGCACGGACAACCGGCTTCGCCAACCCGGCTGGGAAAAGAAATAATGGTTTTTGTAAACCGTCTGAACCAGCAACTTGCCGTATTAAAACAAACACCTAATTCTGCTAAATTCGGTGGAGCAACCGGAAACTTCAATGCGCACGCGGTGGCTTATCCGGCCATTGACTGGAAAAATTTCGGAAATAAGTTTGTGGGTGAAAAGCTTGGTCTGGAGCGGGAGCAATGGACGACTCAGATTTCAAACTACGATAATCTGGCGGCTCAGTTTGATGCCATGAAGCGCATCAACACCATTTTGATTGACTTTTGCCGGGATATCTGGACGTATGTATCGATGGAATATTTCAAACAACGCATCAAATCGGGTGAAGTCGGTTCGTCGGCCATGCCGCACAAGGTGAATCCGATTGACTTTGAAAATGCTGAGGGAAATCTGGCCATTGCTAATTCGTCGTTCGAATTTCTGGCGGCGAAACTTCCTGTTTCCCGGTTGCAGCGCGACTTAACTGACAGCACCGTGCTTCGCAATGTGGGTGTGCCGTTTGCACATACCATGATTGCCACGCAAAGCATTTTGAAAGGATTGAGTAAATTGTTGCTGAACGAAACCGCCATTTACCGCGATTTGGATAATACCTGGGCGGTGGTTGCCGAAGGAATTCAAACGATTTTGCGCCGCGAAGCGTATCCGTCGCCTTATGAAGCTTTGAAAGCACTGACTCGTACCAACGCGGGAATTAATGAAAAATCCATTCGCGACTTTATCGAAACACTTGATGTAAGCCAATCGGTGAAAGAAGAACTGAGACGCATTACACCGAGGAATTATACAGGGATATGACCCCTAACCCCTAAAGGGGAATGTCAGAGATATTAATTCAAATACACAATCCGATGTCCCCCATTTGGGGGATTCAGGGGGTTAATTATTATGTTCAAATTCGCAACGCTTCTCAGGCGGTTTATTCCGCCGTACAAAAAATATGTTTTTTTGAGCTTGCTGTTTAATCTGCTTTCCACGATTTTGAGCTTGTTCTCGTTTGCAGCCATCATTCCCGTGTTGCAGATTCTTTTCGGTTTGCAGAAAGTGGACAAAATATACATGGTCTGGAGCTGGAGCGATGGGGCAAAGGAAATTGTTTCCGCCATAAAAAACAACTTGTTTTATGCCGTGGAACAAGCCATTGGTTCGGTGGGTCCGAGCATGGCGTTGCTTTACCTTGGCATTTTCCTGATTGTAATGACTGCTTTGAAAACCGGAACGTGGTATCTGGGTTCTCATTTTATGATTCCGATTCGTACGGGCGTTTTGCGTGACTTGCGCAACCAGCTTTATCATAAAATCATCAGCCTGCCCATTGGGTTTTTCACCGAAGAACGGAAAGGCGATATCATGTCGCGCATGACGGGCGACGTGTCAGAAGTGGAAGCTTCCATCATGAGTTCGCTCGACATGGTATTCAAAAACCCGATTATGATTTTAATTTACCTCGGCGTTATGTTTGCCATGAGTTGGCAATTGACCATTTTCGTGATGATTTTGTTGCCTTTCAGTGGTTATTTAATCGGAAAAATAGGCAAATCGCTGAAACGCCGTTCCACGTTGGGACAGGAACAAACGGGTGAATTGCTCTCGCAGATTGAAGAAACGCTGAGCGGATTGCGCGTTGTGAAAGCTTTCAATGCCGAACGCAAACTGGAAGCACGTTTCAGTATTTTGAACGAGAAACTCCGCAAGACTTTTACGCGCCTTAATCGCCGTTATAACTTAGCCCATCCGGTGAGCGAATTACTCGGCACCATCGTTATTGCCATTTTGCTATGGTTTGGCGGTGTGCTTATTCTGGAAAATCACAGCGCCATTAGTGCTGCCGGATTTATCTACTATATCGTTATTTTTTACAGCATTATTGCCCCTGCCAAGGATTTGTCGAAAGCATCATACAGCATTCAAAAAGGGTTAGCCTCGTTGGAACGGGTTGATAAAATACTGATGAGCGAAAATACCATCAAAGAACCTAAAACTCCGCAGACGCTGCAACCGTTTTCCGATAAAATTGAATTCAGAAACCTGTTTTTCAAATATCAGAACGAATGGGTGTTGCAGGATATTAATCTGGAGGTTCCGAAAGGAAAAACGGTGGCACTCGTAGGACAGTCCGGCTCCGGAAAATCAACGCTAGTGGATTTATTGCCCCGTTATTACGACCCGGTGAAAGGGGAAATTCTGATTGATGGGGTCAATCTCAAAAAATTTAAAACGCACGATATCCGTTCGCAGATGGGCAACGTAAACCAGGAAGCCATTTTGTTTAACGATACTTTTTTCAATAACATTGCTTTTGGTGTGGAAACCGCCACGCTGGAACAAGTGATGGAAGCCGCCCGCATTGCCAACGCCCATGACTTTATAATGGCAACCGAAAACGGTTACGAATCAACCATTGGCGACCGCGGCAGCAAACTTTCGGGCGGACAACGCCAACGCGTAAGCATTGCCCGGGCCATCCTGAAAAACCCTCCAATTCTGATTCTCGACGAGGCCACTTCGGCACTCGATACCGAATCGGAAAAAATGGTGCAGGAAGCTCTCGAAAACCTCATGCTCAACCGCACCACGCTGGTAGTTGCCCACCGCCTCTCCACCATCAAACGGGCAGACGAAATATGTGTCCTCCATGAAGGTAAAATTGTGGAACGCGGCAAACACAACGAACTCATTGCCCTCGATGGGTATTACAAACGGTTGTGCGACATGCAGTCTTTTTGAAATAGCGGTAAGCAGTAAACTGTAAGCAAAGAGTCTGATCGGATTGATCGGGCTCTTTTTGTTTGTTTCAATAATTTTTCAACACACCCCAACCGTTTCATCTTCAAACAAATGCCCTAAACACATGTCTATTCACGTTTTTCTATTTTTAGAAAAATTTCTTTAAAAAAATGCAGAAAAATGATTAACAGATTTAAATGTTTCTATATCTTTGTATCGTTATTGGTCTTTGAGTTGATGAAAATGATGAAAAATGTACCGGTAGTGGAAGGGACTACCGCAATGTAAAAAACAGATTTTCCCATACTGCGATAAGCGACGAGATCGATAAAAAAATCAGTATTTACCTTTAAATTTATTCATTATGAAAACAACTACTTATTTTGTTTTATTGCTTTTATTGGTTGCAAGTTTACCCGCTTTTGCGCTGGATTACACGATTACCTTTACAGGAAATGGAGCAAGTACAACGGTAGATAACGTAGTTGTTCAAAATCTCACGAGAGGTACTTCAGTTACCGTACCTTCCGGAAATGTATTGAATTTGACAGATGCGGTAACCAGTGTTGAACAGCTTAATGCAACTGCTGATTTTATTCGTATTTTTCCCAATGCTGTGAAAGGGAAATCCACGGTATCATTTTATGCTAAACAAGCCGGTAGAACACAAATTAATGTCTTTAGCTTGGACGGCAGAAAAGTAGCCGAAAAAATTGATAATTTACAAACCGGTGTAAATTCGTTTCAACTTTCAATGCCAAAAGGTTCATACGTCATTCATGTATCAGGCAATGGATACTCCTACACTACCAAATTAATGAATCAAACTGCTACGATAAGTAAACCGGAAATAGTGTACTTCAGCACTGAAAAACCAACAACATTTGCACCACAAAAAAGTAGAAGTTCCACACTCGGCACAACCACAATGGCTTATTCCACCGGAGATCAATTGTTATATAAAGCGGTTTCTGGCATTTATAGCACCATAATAACTGACAAACCAACCGGAAGTAAAACTACAAATTTTGGCTTTATTGACTGTACCGATGGTGATGGCAATCACTATGCAGTAGTTACCATTGGTACTCAAACATGGATGGCTGAGAACTTAAGAACTACCCGCTATCGCACAGGTGAAATAATAAGTACAACTACGCCTGCAACAAAAGACATTATGAGCGAAAATATGCCTAAATACCAGTGGGCTTATGATGGCAATGAGACCAATGTAGCCAAATATGGTAGGCTTTATACATGGTATGCTGCAACCGATAACCGCAACATAGCTCCTACAGGCTGGCATGTAGCCTCAGATGCAGAGTGGACAACACTCGGAAACTACCTGATAGCAAATGGATATAATTACGATGGCACAACTTCAGGTAATAAAATTGCAAAATCTTTAGCTGCTTCTTCCGACTGGCCTTCATCTATAAAAACCAATGTCGGTACTATTAGCAATGATTTGACAAAAAACAACACTTCTGGTTTTACAGCTCTACCCTGTGGAAGCCGCTCTAGCAATGGGGAATTTTGGAATATTTTTAACTTGGGTGTCTGGTGGAGTTATCCCGAGACCAGTGCCACGAATGCTTGGGCCACGGCCTTGTCCTACGATGAAAACGATATGAACAGGGGTGTCGGTCCTAAAAATAGAGCTTATTCTGTGCGGTGTGTTCGGGATTAATCTAGTTGAGAATTAGAATAGATCTGATTTCGGTGTTTTGTTATCATGCTGGATAGTTTATTTCAACAACCCATCAATTACTTTCGTCATTTGTTTGAATTCCGCTTCGTCGTACAGGCGGGTCAGAAAAACGATTTTACCGGTTTTGTCGATAATCACATTTCGGGTAATGCCTGCTTCGCGTTGGGCATACAATGCAAAGATATCTGCTTTCGGGTCGAGTCCTATGGGATAAGTAATCGGAATGGATTTGGCAAAAGTCTTTACCGTTTCAAGCGGTTCGTCGCGGTCCACAGCCAGTAACACAAAGGTTGAATTACTCTTGTGCTTTTGCCAGATATCTTTTTCGATAAAGGGCATTTCCTTGCGACAAACGCTGCACCAACTAGCTGTAAACTGAAGCATTACTATTTTCCCTTTGAGGTCGGAAAGTTTGACGGTTTTACCGTTCGTCAGTTTCATGCTGAAGTTTGGAGCCATATCGCCCACTTTTACCAGGTAAGCGCGGTCATCTTTATTTTGTGCAAAACAACCAATTGAAAAGGCAAGCACTATCACTACAATTAATTTCTTCATATTCTTTTATTTAAAAACCGGTACCAGCCATAGCCCGCACCGGTTTTATTCTTTATTTATAAATTATATTAAGTCGGGGGTCTACATTTCCCACTGTTCGCAGGTTGCAACCAGGTCGTCGAAGGTTTTGATTTTCGATTTGGCCTGCACTTGGGCAATTTGAGCTTCCACGGCAGCATCGTAGGTTTCTTCTTCCACATCACGAATCACTCCCAACGCGATTGGCATTTCAGGTCCTTCCATCATGGCCAGTTTCATTTGTAACGTGGTATCAGCTGTTGTGGCATCGTGAATCAGAATATCGTCTTCGGTTATTCCGTTTTCGCCAATAGTAACCACTTTCAGGTTGAAACCATCGAGCACCAAACCTTTATTTAATTCTTTGCCAAAAATCATGGGTTTACCATGCTCCAACGCAATGGCTCTGTCACCACGAAATTCTTTTTCAGCCAACCAGCCATGTGCTCCATCATTAAAAATAACGCAATTTACAAGGCATTCTACTACTGAAGTTCCTTTGTGTTTTGCAGCAGCCATCATGGTCATTTGCGCTGTTTTTAAGTCAACATCCAGTAATCGTCCAAAAAATGTTCCGCGTGCTCCAAATGTCAGTTCTGCCGGACGAAACGGACGTTCCACTGTACCAAAAGGGGACGATTTAGTAACGAATCCTTTTTTGGTAGTTGGAGAATATTGTCCTTTGGTCAATCCGTAAATCTGATTGTTGAAAAGGAGTACATTCATATCCACGTTGCGGCGAACACTGTGAATAAAATGGTTTCCCCCAATGGCCAGACAGTCGCCGTCACCGGTAATTTGCCAAACGGTGAGTTTTGGGTTTGCCACTTTCACGCCGGTAGCAATGGCACCACCACGACCATGAATGGTGTGAAAACCATAACTGCTCGTGTAATACGGAAGGCGTGATGAACATCCGATTCCTGATATAACAGCGGTTTCGTGAGGTGCGACGCCCAGATCGGCCATTACTTTTTGGAGTGAACTAAGTACGGCATAATCGCCGCATCCAGGGCACCATCTAACGTATTGATCGCTTTTAAAATCTTTGGCGGTATATTGTATTGTTGCTGTAGTTTCCATAATATTGAAATGAAAAATTACTTATTTTAATAATGTGGCGAAATGCTCTTCCAATTCTGTTGCTGTGAAAGGTTGACCCTGCACTTTGTTATATTGCAAAAATTCAACAGCCGGAACTTTCGACCTAAGGAAAGTTGCAAATTGTCCGCTGTTAAGCTCGCAAACCACCACTTTCTTATAGCTCTGAATGACTTTGACCGTATTTTTTGGCAACGGATTGATATAGTTGAAATGAGCCAATGCTACTTTTTCGCCTTTTTTGTTCAGAGAATTTACGGCACTCATTAAATGTCCGTGTGTTCCACCCCAACCAATAACTAATAAATCAGCCTCTTTATTTCCTTCAATTTTCAACTCAGGAATGAACTGACTTATGTTGTTGATTTTCTCTTCGCGTGTGTCCACCATTTTCTGATGATTTTCGGCATCAGTAGAAATAGCACCTGTGTAATAATCTTTTTCCAGTCCGCCGTTTCTGTGACCAAATCCTTCCATTCCGGGGAAGCTCCAGTAACGCACTTTGGTTTTTTCATTCCGGTCGGAAACTTTATAATTTTCAGTTCCTGCTTTTACAAAATTCGGTTTAATCTCGGGCAATTCGGCCAATGTCGGTAGCTTCCAAAGCGAAGTTCCATTTCCGATAAATGCATCAGTCAGCAAAATAACCGGTGTCATATGTTCCAACGCAATTTTACTTGCCATAAATGCAAAATGGAAGCAATCGTCAGGTGTTCCTGCGGCCATAACCACAGCAGGACTTTCGCCATTTCGACCGTAAAGTGCTTGTAACAAGTCAGTTTGTTCAGTCTTGGTTGGTAGTCCGGTTGAAGGTCCGCCACGCATAACATCAATAATTACCAAAGGCAATTCAGCCATAACAGCTAAACCAATAGCTTCCGATTTTAATGCTAAACCCGGTCCTGAAGTACTCGTTGCAGCCAGACTTCCTGCAAATGAAGCACCGATAGCCGAAGTAATCCCGGCAATTTCGTCTTCGGCCTGAACCACTTTTACGCCCATGTCTTTACGGGCAGCAAGTTCGTGCATGATGTCGGTGGCAGGAGTAATCGGATAACTTCCGAGGTAAAGTTGCAAACCCACTTTTTGAGCAGCTGCAATTAAACCCCACGCAGTGGCTTTATTTCCACTTATGCTGGTATATTTTCCTTTCGGAGTTTCGTGCGACTTTTCAACAAAATAAGTGGATATGGTTAAATGTAAATTATTTCCGAAGTTGTAACCGTCGGTTAGCACTTTTACATTGGCATGTAAAAGATCGGGCTTTTTGCCAAATTTGTTTTCCAGAAAATGAATGGCCTGATCAATCGGACGATTAAACAGCCAACAAACCAACCCGAGTGAAAACATGTTTTTACTACGCAAAACTGTTTTATTTTCAAACCCAAAATCCTTCAGACTTTCCTGAGTCATGGTCGATAATGGTGCAGGAATTAATTGAATAGTATCGGAAATTCCAAGTTCTTCAAACGGATTTTCAGTTTTAAAGCCTGCTTTTTCAAACCCCGATTTGATAAATAAATCCGAATCAAAAATAATAACGCCACCTTTTTTGACAGCATTGGCATTTACTTTCAGAGCAGCCGGATTCATTACTACCAATACATCGGCGTCGTCACCGGGAGTGTATATTTTACTTGAACCCAGATGAACCTGAAATCCTGAAACTCCTCCCACAGTTCCCTGTGGAGCTCGTATTTCGGATGGAAAATCGGGGAAAGTGGAAATTTCGTTTCCTAAAATGGCTGAAAGATTGGAGAAAAGCGTTCCGGTTAATTGCATACCATCTCCGGAGTCACCCGAGAAACGAACGACTACATTGTCCAATTCGGTTTTTGTTACTTTATCCATTTTTAAAGTTGAAAATATTGATATTTGTAATGTTTAGATGGCAAAAATAGCAAAATATATTTCAAATCACGATTCTGTTAGGTAAAATATGCACAAATTGATAATACTTGTGCAATATTACACAATGGAATTTAATTTTGGGTTGTATTTTGCTGCAAGATAACAAATTAGAACTCGGCATTGTTCGGAGTTCGTGGAAATGGAATGACGTCGCGAATATTCGACATGCCGGTCACAAATAATAATAAGCGTTCGAAGCCCAATCCAAATCCGGCATGTGGGGCAGTACCGAATTTACGGGTTTCCAGATACCACCAAATATCTTTGGTAGGTACACCCATTTCGTCAGCACGATTCTTCAGTTTTTCATAATCTTCTTCGCGTTGTGAACCGCCAATTATTTCGCCGATTTTCGGGAATAATACATCCATGGCGCGAACGGTTTTTCCATCATCGTTTTGTTTCATATAGAACGACTTAATTTCTTTTGGATAATCCGTCAGAATCACCGGTTTTTTGAAATGTTGTTCTACCAGGTAGCGTTCGTGTTCCGATTGCAAATCAGTTCCCCAACCAACCGGGAATTCAAATTTGTGACCTTTTGCAATAGCTGCTTCCAGGATTTCAACGCCTTTTGTATAGGGTAAACGTTCAAAGTCATTTTCTACAACAAATTGTAAACGTTCAATTAACTCTTTATCGTACATGTTGCAAAGGAACTGAATATCATCCTTGCAATTATCTAATGCCCATTTCACACAGTACTGAATGAAATCCTGCGCCAACTGCATGTTTTCTTCAATTTCATTGAAAGCAACTTCCGGTTCTATCATCCAGAATTCCGACAAGTGACGTGGTGTGTTCGAATTTTCAGCACGGAAAGTTGGTCCGAACGTATAAATGGACCCCATCGACATGGCTGCCAATTCACCTTCGAGCTGACCCGAAACGGTTAGGCTGGCTTGTTTTCCAAAGAAATCGTTGCTGTAATCAATTTGTCCCGTTTCATCTTTCTTCAAATCATACAGATTCATGGTAGTTACCTGAAACATTTGTCCGGCACCTTCGCAATCGGAAGCTGTAATAATCGGTGTATGGAAATAGAAAAAACCACGTTCATGAAAGAAAGTATGAATAGCCATGGCCATGTTGTGGCGAATGCGGAAAATAGCACCAAAAGTATTGGTACGTGGACGCAGGTGAGCAATTTCGCGAAGAAATTCCATGGTGTGACCTTTCTTTTGCAACGGATAAGTTTCCGGATCGGCAATACCATAAATTTCAATTTTTTCTGCCTGAATTTCCACACTTTGTCCCTGTCCGAGAGATTCAACGAGTTTTCCCGTAACACTGATACAAGCTCCGGTGGTAATAGGTTTCAGATATTCATCTCCGAATTTTTCGTTGTCAGCAACAACCTGAATATTATTAATGGTTGAACCATCATTTAATGCGATAAAACTTACATTTTTATTTCCGCGGCGGGTTCTGACCCATCCTTTTATGTTTACTTCAGCACCAAAATCTTTCCGTTTCAGCGCATCCACAATAATTGTTCTACTCATACTGTTCAATTTATATATTATCCCTAAAAAACTATTTTATTTTTTTGTGAGTACAAAAGTACAAATTTTCGTTGAGAAATTGAGTCAATATTAAAAGAAAAGCACCTGTTTGGTGTAAACAGATGCTTTTAAATTAGCTCAATATATATTATTTTCGACCTGATTGTTCTATACTTCCAATCATACTCATGGCGCAACGGAAACCAATATCATTGCTTGATTTATCCTGATCGAGATAACGACGGGTGGAAGGATTCAGCCAATAAATACGGTCTTTCCACGAACCACCTTTGTAAACACGTGTTTTGTCCGTGATTTTAGGACGCAAAACATCGGTTGGATCAATGGTTTCATTATTCTTTAGATTTGCCATTCCAATTGAATCTCCTAAAACAAAATTCAACTGAGATGTTGCATCCCCATCTTTAAAATTACGAACATCATCGCCCTTTTCCACCTCAGTTGCAATACGTCCAAGCGAATCAACTTTATATACTTTATTTCCGATAGCGTCAACACTGGATACAATTGGAGTTAAATAAACATTTCCTCTAAATGAGTTATATTCAGCAAAATCATTGTAAGTAGTTGAACGATAAATATCCAAAACCCATTCATTTACGTTTCCTGCCATATTGTATAGGCCGAAATCATTAGGATAATAAGAGTTAACAACATTTGTAATTGTAGCTTTATCATTTAAACTTCCAGATGTACCCATCATATCACCTCTTCCACGTACAAAGTTAGCCATCATCTGCCCAAGCTCTCTTTTAGTCTTATTACGAGTTTGTGAACCAGCCCATGGATAAAGTTTTCCTTCGGGAACCATTCCATTTTTTCCAGATATAATTGCATAAGCAGCAAACTCCCATTCTGCTTCAGTTGGCAAACGAAAATCTGAAGGAGCAAGTATTCCATCAGATCTGTCAACTTTTCGATTTTTCCCATAAAGATCTTTCTTAGGATTCCGACCAATAGCTGGTTGATATGTATCTTGGGTTAGATATTTTCGTGTATTAAAAACAAAACTATTTGCAATTGTGTCATGGCTGGTTTGCTTTTCAAGCGAAGCAAAATCTGGAGGTGCAATTATACCTGCGCGAACTAATGCTAATTCATTCACACGGTCGGTACGCCACGTACAATAATCCATTGCCTGTTCCCATGTAACACCAACAATGGGATATTGGTCGTACGCGGGATGCGTAAAATAATTTTCGATGTAAGGTTCATTATAAGCCAGTTCTTCTCTCCAAACTGTCATATTTGGTTGCGCTTTAGCAACTAATTCAGGGGCTGTTTTACCAAAAACCACCTTCATCCAATTAGTATATTCTCTCCAGTCGACGTTTCTGATTTCATATTCATCCATATAGAATGAACTTACCGTAATTCTGCGTGGTTTATTATCGCGGGGAGCGGTAATGTACTCTCCTTTTTCACCAATTGTGTATGATCCGCCTTCAATGGCAACCATTCCATCCGGAACCTCAGTTGTGTAATTTTTCTTAACAGTAAATCCTGTAGCGGTTTTGTCGTTGTATTTCCATCCAGTAACACGTGAATAACTTTCATTAGTTGTTTTGTTGGAACAACCGATCAGAGTTATTGTCAAACATACTGATGCTAATCTAGCTATGGTTTTCAATTTCATAAGAGTATGATAATTTTAAATATAATATTGTATAGAAACAATTGTGCAAAAATAGTATTTTTTTTCCTGTATATATTCAATGAATAATTATTTTTTCACTTTTTCGTGAAAAATGACACATCATAATAACTTGATTTCGGCCAAAAACGTATATTCGACGATAAAAATTTCTATTTTTCAGTAATTTTATAAGTCTGTCGCTCTTTTTTGTTACATTTGCAAAAGCATAAATCATTTGTAATTTCAGATTTTGGCTATGAGTGGCGATACTTTATCTTTAAAATTAAACAACAAATTGGTTGACTTATCAACGCCCCTTATTATGGGGATTTTGAATGCGACACCCGATTCGTTTTATAGAGGAAACCGGTTCATGAGTGATAAAGGGATATTGCATTGTGCGGAGAAGATTTTAGCCGATGGTGGAAGCATTATCGATATCGGAGGTTATTCAACCCGTCCAAATGCGGAACAGATTACTCAGGATGAAGAAATTAAAAGGGTTTCGGAAGCCATAGAGCTAATATTGAAAAAGTTTCCTGATACTCATATTTCTGTTGATACATTCCGGTCGAGTGTGGCCAGACATGTGGTGCGGAATTACAACGTGGCGATGATAAACGATGTGAGCGGTGGCACCATGGATGATTTAATGTTTGAAACTATTGCCGATTTGCAGGTGGCATACGTGCTAATGCATATGCGTGGAACTCCTCAAACTATGCAAAGCCTTACAAATTACGATGATGTGGTATCGGATATTTTGCATTTTCTGGAAAAAAAACTGACTCAGCTTCGGTTGTTGGGAGTTCATGATGTAATCGTTGATCCGGGATTCGGGTTTGCCAAAACGATGGAACAAAATTATAGTTTGCTGCGAAGATTGTCCTATCTCCAGACTTTAAATGCTCCGGTTTTGGCCGGCCTGTCGCGAAAGTCGATGCTTTATAAATTATTGGAAACCGATGCCGAAAATTCGCTGAATGCAACAACTGCCGTTAATATGCTGGCTCTTGTAGGTGGAGCTTCAATTTTGAGGGTTCACGATGTAAAAGAAGCATTACAGGCGATTTCAATTTTTGTTGAGTATAGTAAAAAGAATGAAATTGTAAATGATTAAATTGTAAATTTATAATATGGGATTTCAGATTGGATTTAAAGATATTGTTGATGTTTTTCTGGTAGCAGTTTTACTCTATCAGACATTCAAGTTGCTTAAACGTACCGGTGCAGGAAATATTTTTATCGGCATACTTGCTTTTATTATCTGTTGGTTTCTGGTTTCGTATGTTTTCAAAATGGAACTGCTTGGTGGAATCTTCGACAGGGTTGTCAGCGTTGGGGCGTTTGCATTGATTGTTCTTTTTCAGGATGAAATTCGACGGTTTTTTTCACGTATCGGCTCAAGGCGTAGCTGGACATCGCTGAATCTTCTGAAGAAATTGTTTGGAAGCGTGAATAACGAAAAGGAAAAAACCGATTACGATTTGGTTCAGATTGTATTAGCTTGTCGTAACATGTCTAAAAGCGCTACGGGAAGTTTAATTGTTCTGACCCGAACCAATAACCTCGATTTTTATTCTCATTCGGGAGAACATATAAATTCGACCATAAATTCACGATTAATAGAAGCTATTTTCTTTAAAAACAGTCCGTTGCACGATGGTGCCTTGATTATTTCCGGACGAACACTAAAAGCCGCAGCCTGCGTACTTCCTGTTTCAAAAAATCAATCGATTCCGAAACGCATGGGGTTACGACACCGCGCCGCATTGGGAATTACCGAACAATCTGATGCCATTGCCATTGTCGTTTCTGAAGAAACCGGCCATATTTCATGGGCAGTAAATGGCGTTTTGACCGTTAATGTAAAGCCGGAACAACTGGAACATTTTCTGTCGGATGAATTGGCTCATTAAATATACTTGATTTAGTTAGTTAAATCCTACACAAGTTCAATTATAAAGAACCTTGTTCTCTTTAATCTCATAATTATATTTTTTCCAACTTTTTCAAGGCCCACTTGTTACATTTAAAAGAATTAATAATCAAACAAAAAAATTATGGGTAAAATTTCTGATGTAGTAAAAGCCGGTGTAGTAACCGGCAGTGATTTGCAATTTATATTTACAGTAGCCAAAGCCAATGGTTTTGCCATTCCGGCAGTAAATGTGGTAAGTTCTTCAACGGTAAATGCCGTGATGGAAGCTGCTAAAGTGGCCAAAGCGCCTATTATGATTCAGTTTTCGAATGGAGGTGCTATTTTTAATGCAGGGAAAGGATTGAAGTTGGAAGGACAGGAAGCTGCCGTTTTGGGAGCTGTTGCCGGTGCCAAACATATTCATATTTTGGCCGAAGCCTACGGAGTTCATGTGATTTTACATACCGACCATGCCGCAAAAAAACTGTTGCCATGGATTGATGGATTGCTCGACGAAGGTGAAAAGCATTTTGCTAAATATGGAAAGCCTCTT
>Ga0302215_10000164_pt1 | contig 50804 bp, 47 predicted proteins | sample II_Fen_N3_1_FD_194580 | JGI IMG/M metagenome (GOLD analysis project Ga0302215, IMG submission 194580) | Peat permafrost microbial communities from Stordalen Mire near Abisko, Sweden - II_Fen_N3_1 | ecosystem: Environmental > Terrestrial > Soil > Wetlands > Permafrost | place: Sweden: Abisko... | reverse complement strand
TTAATCACGAGAAAATGGTAAATACACGTCAGGAAAAAGTGGATTATATAAGTAATTTCCTGCCTGATGTGAAAGTGGAAGGAAACGCTGATGCCGATATGTTGGTAATTGGATGGGGTGGAACTCACGGACATTTGATGACTGCAGTAAACAACCTGAACAAAGCCGGAAAGAAAATAGCATTAGCACATTTCAATTATATAAACCCACTTCCAAAGAATGCTGTAGAAGTTATTCAGGGTTACAAAAAAGTGGTTGTATGTGAATTGAACAGTGGACAGTTTGCTACTTTCCTACGCTCGAAGGTACCCGGAGTTGAATTCCTGCAATACAACAAAGTTCAGGGACAACCGTTTACAGTAGCTGAGTTAGAAGCTGATTTCAGCGAATTATTGTAACCCAAAACTTAGTAGGCAATTAAAGAAAATTCAAATTATGGAAACTACAGAAGTAAAATCAGTACTATATACAGCCAAAGACTTTAAAAGCGATCAGTACGTTCGTTGGTGCCCGGGTTGCGGGGATTATGCCGTACTTAATTCCTTGCAAAAAGTTATGGCCGACCTTGGAATAGCTCCACACAATACAGCCGTTATCTCAGGCATTGGCTGTTCATCACGTTTGCCTTATTATACAAGCAGTTATGGCTTCCACACTATTCACGGTCGTGGTGCAGCAGTGGCTACCGGAGTGAAAGTGGCTAATCCGGAACTTACCGTTTGGCAGATAACCGGAGACGGCGACTGTTTGGCAATCGGAGGAAATCACTTCATTCACAGCGTGCGTCGTAACGTAGATATAAATGTTTTGCTTTTCAACAACCAAATCTATGGTTTAACAAAAGGTCAATACTCTCCAACTACAAAAAAAGGATTCGTAACTAAGTCGTCACCATTCGGGACAGTAGAGCGTCCTTTCCGCCCCGCAGAGCTCACTTTTGGAGCACGTGGCACATTCTTCGCCAGACTGCTCGATGTTGACTTAAAGAACGCGCAATCGACCATGTTGGCAGCTGCCAGACACAAAGGTACTTCTTTGGTAGAATGCCTTGTAAACTGTGTTATTTTCAACGACGGTGCACACGACTGGCTGGCTCAACGTGATACACGTGCCGACCGCCTGATCTTTTTAGAAGATGGCAAACCAATGATCTTTGGAAAAGACAGAGACAAAGGACTTGTTTTGGATGGTTTCAATCTGAAAGTTGTAACAATTGGCGAAAATGGTGTAACTGAAAAAGACCTGCTTGTACATGATGCAACTTGCGAAGACACTACACTTCATTTCAAGCTGGCCATGTTGGAAGGTCCCGATATGCCGATTGCAATGGGAGTAATCCGTGCAGTTGAAGATGAAACATACGATCGCGCTGTAGAAGCACAGATAGTAGAAGTTCAGGCAAAATCAAAAATCAAAACGTTTGATGATTTGATTTCGACCTGCGAACAGTGGGAGATGTAATTCAAAACTGAACAGAAAACAGACTAAAAGATCGTTGTGAGTAATTACAACGATCTTTTTTATTGAATATGCGAAAATAATTTAAAGTCAAAATGCTGTGAAAATAGACTATCAATAATTTTTCGTAATTTTGTTGATTATAAATATATCAATTTAAATAAATGCGGATTTTAATTCAACGGGTGAATGAGGCTTCAGTAGAGATTGATGGCAAAATTAAAGCTCAAATTCAGGCCGGCTTATTGGTTTTGGTTGGGATTGAAAATGATGACACTATTGAAGACAGCAATTGGTTAGCCGGAAAGGTAGTTGGATTACGCATTTTCGATGATGAAAATGGAGTGATGAACCGATCGGTGGTTGATATTAATGGTGAATTACTGATTGTTAGCCAGTTTACACTTCATGCTATGACAAAGAAGGGAAATCGCCCATCCTATATCAAAGCAGCCAAACACGAAATAGCCATTCCGCTGTATGAACATTTTTGTAAATCGTTAAGTCAGCAACTGGGCAAAGAAGTGCAAACCGGAACGTTCGCAGCTGATATGAAAGTGGCTTTGGTGAATAACGGACCCGTAACAATCTGGATCGACAGTAAAAATAAGGAGTAAAACCATAATGAACATGATAAAAAAACACATTCCCAATTTCATTACCTGCCTCAATCTGTTTTCAGGCTGTGTGGCTACATTGTTGGCATTCAAAGGAAATTATTCGGGTGCTTTTATTGCTATTTTAGTAGCTGCTGTTTTTGACTTCCTGGATGGGTTTGCAGCACGTATGCTCAAAGCCTATTCGCCTATGGGCAAAGAACTCGACTCTCTTGCCGATATAATTAGCTTTGGTTTAGCACCTGGAATTATTGTATTCTCACTGCTCACCGAGGCTAATGTCAACGAATGGTTACCTTATGTGGCCTTTTCGATTCCTGTATTCTCCGGACTCAGATTGGCAAAGTTTAATATTGATGACCGACAGTCGACTTCATTCATTGGACTTCCTGTCCCGGCGAATGCTATTTTCTGGGCTGGATTAGTCTATTCCTTTTCTCCTTTTTTGTTGAGTAACATCTGGGTATTATTGATTTTAATAGGACTTTTTTGTTATCTCTTAATTTCAGAAATTCCTATGTTTGCCTTAAAAGTAAACAGCCTAAAATGGAAAGCAAATCAACTTCAATATATATTTTTAATTGTAAGCATAGCACTTCTGGCAGCACTCCAACTAAATGCTTTTGCTCCAATAATTGGATGGTACATAGCACTTTCAGCTATTGTGGCAATTTTTAAGAAATAATAGATCGAATCTATTTACATTCCAATCATAATTTGGACATTTGTATAATCCAATTTGTAAATTCAAGCAGTGTCAATCAGCATATCAAACCTTTCAAAAAAATACGGTGAGCAAACCGTACTCAACGACATCAATTTTGAAATTGGTGAAGGCGAAGTTGTGGGATTCCTCGGCCCAAATGGTGCGGGCAAAACTACTACAATGAAGATTTTATCCGGAGCTTTGGCATATTCAAGTGGATCCGCTAAGATTTGTGGTATGGAAGTAAATGAAAATCAACTGGAAACGGCAGGATTGGTTGGTTATTTACCGGAACAAAATCCACTTTACCCCGACATGTATGTGAAAGAATATCTGCTCTTTGTGGCAGATACATACAAGTTAGGAAAAAATAAAGTGCAGCGGGTGAATGAGTTGATTGAGAAAGTTGGTTTGCAATCTGAGTTTCAGAAAAAAATAGGACAACTCTCCAAAGGCTACCGACAACGTGTCGGACTTGCTCAGGCCCTGATTCCAAATCCGAAAGTGCTGATTCTGGATGAACCAACGACTGGACTCGATCCAAATCAGTTGGAAGAGATTCGAAATTTGATTCGGGAAATTGGAAAAGACAAAACCGTGTTGCTTAGCACACATATTATGCAGGAAATCAAAGCAATATGCAACCGTGTGATCATAATAAACAAAGGTGATATTGTAGCCGATTATAGTGATCTGTCGAAAATCAGAGCATTTGACGAAAACAGTTTTCACCTGGAAGTTGAATTTGCAAAGCCTGTCGAATCAGGAGAATTAGAGAAAATCGAAAACATGATAGAAGTAAAAGCTATAACAAATACTCATTTCACGCTGGTGGCTTCAAGCGATATTCGGTCGGAGATTTTTGACTTTGCTGTAAAAACAAAGAATAAACTTTTCACAATCAAGACAGTTGAGCGGAGTATGGAAGATGTATTCAGGGAATTGACAAAATAAAAATGGAAGATAACTTCGACATAAGAAATAATCAAAAAGGCGAAAAAGAGTTTGAAAACGCTTTAAGGCCACTCACTTTTTTGGATTTTAGCGGACAAAATAAAATTGTCGAGAATCTGAAAATTTTTGTGCAAGCCGCACGCATGCGTACCGAATCGCTTGATCACGTGTTGCTGCACGGACCTCCCGGACTTGGTAAAACCACCCTTTCGAATATCATTGCCAACGAACTGAACGTAGGCTTTAAAATCACATCGGGTCCTGTGCTCGATAAACCCGGCGACTTGGCAGGATTACTTACCAGTCTGGAGCCAAACGATGTGCTTTTTATCGACGAAATTCATCGGTTGAGTCCTATCGTGGAGGAATACCTGTACTCGGCCATGGAGGATTATCGCATTGACATAATGATTGATAAGGGTCCGAGTGCACGTTCTATTCAACTCGATTTGAATCCATTTACGCTGATTGGTGCTACAACCCGCAGTGGCTTACTCACAGCTCCCTTGCGTGCCCGTTTTGGAATAAACTGTCACTTTGAATATTATGATATTGAAGTAATTACCGGAATTATCAAACGTTCTGCACGCTTGCTGAATGTACCGATTGACAATCAAGCTGCTTTGGAAATTGGCGGCAGGAGTCGTGGTACACCCCGTATTGCCAACGCACTGCTTCGTCGGGTTCGCGACTTTGCACAGGTGAAAGGTAATGGTAGTATCGACCTCGAAATTGCCCGTTATGCCCTTGAAGCACTGAACATTGACAAATTTGGATTGGACGAGATTGATAATAAAATTCTGAATACAATAATTGATAAATTCAGTGGTGGACCTGTCGGGTTGACAACGATTGCAACTGCTTTGGGCGAAGATGCCGGTACATTGGAAGAAGTCTACGAGCCGTTTCTGATTAAAGAAGGCTTTATGAAACGAACACCCCGCGGCCGTGAAGTAACCGAATTAGCATACAGACATCTGGGAAAGGTGAAATTAGGAGAAACAGGAACGTTATTTTGATATAGAGGCAAGTAGCAAGAGGTAAGAAAATAAGCATAGTTTAATCCTTAATGCAAATGACTTATGGAAAATTTGATAACAATCAGAACTTTTAGTCAATCGATTGATTTTGAAATGGTCAAATCATACCTTGAATCATGTGGTATTGACTGCTTTGGAAGAAACGAAATAATTAACCGGGCGTATATCAATCTGGTCGATGGAGGAATCATGCTTCAGGTTCGTCCAGAACAGGCTGATGAAGCGATCAGACTATTGATGGAAAAGGGATATCTGAAAGCAGAAGATTTAGAACCTTCACCGGAGATAAAACTAGTTGAAAAAGTGCTACGTTTCTTCAAAAAGAAATAAAAAATCAATGTTCACAAAGCCATACAAATATTGGCATACGAGTTTATGGCAGAAAAACACATAAAAAAACTGGCGAAAGATACCGCCATTTATGGTGTAAGCAGTATTTTAGGGAAATTCCTGAACTGGATGCTAATGCCTTTTTATACGTTTTTTTTAAAAGGCGGTCCTACCGATTATGGGGTAGTAACCAATCTTTACGCCTGGACTTCATTGTTCCTAGTAATTTTGACCTATGGTATGGAAACCGGATTCTTCCGTTTTGCCAATAAAAACAAGGAGAACGAACGAAACGTTTATGGTAATACACTGCTCTCAGTTGGATTTACTTCTGTTATCTTTGTTCTGTTTTGTTTTGCATTTGAAAACCCTATTGCAAACTTTCTTGACTACGCTAAAACCCCGGAATACATTACCATGATGGGTATTTCTGTTGCCATCGATGCTTTTGCCGGTATTCCTTTTGCATACCTTCGATATACCAACAAACCCATCAAATTCGCTGTATTAAAAATGCTGTATGTTGTTTTTAATATTGCATTTAATATTTTCTTCCTGGTTGTCTGCCCGTGGCTAATGAATCATGCACCCGAAACAGTTAACTGGTTCTACAACCCTCAGTACGGCGTGGGATATGTTTTAGTGTCAAATGTTCTTGCCACTATCATTCAAACGTTGATACTTCTTCCATACATTTTCATTGGCAAATTTAAATTTGATTTTCAGATTTTAAAACCAATTTTAAAATACTCATTTCCATTACTCATTTTGGGTATTGCAGGAACCATGAACCAAAATCTGGATAAAATATTGTTTCCATTTCTACGACCCGGCGAATTAGGAAAAACAGAACTTGGAATTTACGGTGCAACTTCAAAAATTGCAATGGTGATGTTGATGTTCACTCAAGCGTTTCGGTACGCTTACGAACCATTTATCTTTGCTCAGCAAAAAGACAAAAACAGCCTGACAACTTATGCAGATGCCATGAAATTTTTCATATTGTTTTCGTTATTAATCTTTTTGGGAATGACTTTATACCTGGATGTTTTCAAATTTATTATTCAAAAAAACTTTTGGCCGGGCTTACAAGTTGTTCCAATTGTGCTGATGTCCTTTATCTTTCAGGGTGTATTTTTCAATCTCTCACTTTGGTACAAACTTACTGATAAAACAATGTATGGTGCGTGGTTTTCGGTTCTTGGAACAACAATCATTGTAGTTTTAAACATTTTACTCGTACCGGTTTATAGTTACATGGGTTGTGCCTGGGCAGCATTTATATGTTTCTTTGTTATTATGGTTGTATCATATTTGTATGGACAAAAACATATGCCAATAGAGTACGATTTTAAAACTATAGGGCTTTATACAGCTGTAACAATTGTGATGTATGCAATTAGTACTGTTATTAATACACCTAACAGGTTAATAAATATTGGTCTAAAGTCAATTCTAATGATTAGTTATATGGTTTTATTGGTGAAACGCGACTTTCCATTGAGAACAATTCCTGTGATTAATAGATTTTTCAACCAGTCGAACCGACTTAAATAATTTATATTCAAGCATATTGTAAGAATACTTCCCTTTATTTTCTGATATGAAATTTAAATACATAGTCAAATATTATTTCGGTCACATTGTGCAATCAGTATTTCCTTATCGGTATAACGCTGCCAGATATGCAGATTCTTTTTTGACTAATGCTGAAAAGCTCACTGATATTCCGTTGCAAAATGCAAAGGAAGTGATTTACTGTTTTTGGACCGGGAAAAATGAAATGTCTGATAACAGAAAAAACTGCGTACAGTCGCTTATTGACAATTCAGGTGTTCCAGTCAAGCTAATAACTCCGGAGAATCTCGATAATTATATTCTGGAAGAACATCCGTTACATGACGCATTTCAGTTTCTTTCGGCAGTGCACAAATCGGATTATCTGCGCTGCTATTTTATGCATTTTTATGGTGGTGGCTATTCCGATATAAAGAAATGCGAGAATTCCTGGCTACAGGCTTTTGAGTTGCTCAATGAAAGTAATAAGTGGATTTTAGGTTATTGTGAGACCCGAAAAATTGACCTGGCGGTGGTTGAAGGCAATGTTGGCACAGATTTAGGTCGCCATTTTCTATCAGTAATCGGGAATTGTTCTTATATTTGTCGCCCACAAACTTCATTCACAAAGGAATGGTACACCGAACTTTTGGTACGAATGGATAATTATCAACAAAAACTTGCATTGTTTCCGGGAAATATTTGGGGTGATAATGATGGTTATCCAATACCGTGGACCAATATTTTAGGAAGTATATTTCATCCTTTGTGTTTAAAATATGGAAACCAATTAATGTCAAGCAATATTGTAAAACCTAACCTTAGAAATTACAGATAAACATTCGTACGAATTATTAATATGATAGAAAAAGAAAAATTTTACGCAATAGTTATCTGGTATTTTCCTACATCAGAGTATGTACGAAACATTAATAGTTATATCGACTGTGTCAGCAAACTTATAATTATTGATAATTCCGACACAAACAACTCAAGCCTGCTTGATGATTTTGACCGCTCAAAGATAATATACATTCCTAACAATGAAAACAAAGGCATTGCGAGTGAACTAAACAGAGGCTGCCGGCTTGCCATTGAGGCAGGTGCTCAATGGGTGCTGACTATGGATCAGGACAGCTGCTTTCTTGATAAAGACCTGCACCGTTTTATTCAGTCGGCAAATGAATATGACGATTTTGAAAAAGTAGCTATTTTTTCACCATCCTATTTCGATCCTCGTTGTAATATAACAAAGCCCATCAGTGAAGATAAATATTCAAAAATAAATTACACAATGACATCAGGTAATATTTTGTCATTAAGAGTATTACAAAAGGTTGGATTCTTTTTAGACTATTTATTTATCGACCGGGTTGATGAAGAATTATGTATCAGAATTAATCAATTTGACTTACAAGTTGTTCGGGTGAATTCCATTTTCATGGATCATTATGTGGGAAATGGAACAAAAACTATAAAAGTTTTTTTTATAACAAAGCGCTACAATGATTATGCTCCAATTCGGTTCTACTACATAACCCGCAATCTATTTATAATAAGCAAATTATATCCGAAAGAAGCAAAACGTCTGCGAGAAAACTGGAAAAGACTGGTTCTAAGAATGATAAAATATGATAGCCGGAGCAAAATTCAAAAAATAATATTTGTCCTAGCTGGAATAATTGATTTTCGGTTAGGAAAAACGGGATCTTACAAAAAAATGGTATGACTAAAGTAAGTATAGATACACAGCCGGAAGTTTCTATTGCATTGTGTACATATAATGGTGAACGCTTTTTGCGAGAGCAACTGGATAGCATTATAAATCAACAATATTTGAATATAACGGAAATTGTTTGTGTTGATGACAATTCAACTGATAACACCTGGAGTATTTTACAAGAATACGCTGCAAAGCATAATGCTTTTAGGATTTTCCAAAACAATGCAAATCTGGGGTATATAGGAAACTTTGAGAAAGCTCTTTTACTAACCACCAAGTCATTTATTGCCATTGCTGACCAAGACGACGTTTGGTATCCAACTAAGATAATCAAACTCGTTCAAGGGATCGGGAATAATCTTATGATATATTCCGACAATGAATTTATTGATAAACACGGAAATTCATTAGGAAAAAGAAGTTCTGATTTCCGAAATATTACAAGTTGCAGAAGTTGTTTGAGTTTTTCGTTTTTCAATGTAATATCCGGGCATACAATTCTACTAAGCAGAGAATTACTTAAATATTGTATTCCGTTTCATCCTGAAATACCTCACGATCTTTGGATAGCATTTAAGGCTTCACAATACAGTGAAATTCCGGTAGTAGAAGAGGCACTTGTAGGATACAGACAACATGACAACAATGTTTTTGGAGCAAAGGGTAAACAAGGCCAAAAAGGAGAAGAGACGAAGCGCATCAATCTATCCCATAGGCGAGTTCAAATTTTTGCTGAAAACACTGCTGCCCATCTCAAAAATGAAATAAGCGTTTTTGAGAATCTCGCAAAAAGTTACACGGATAAATCAGTGAAGATGCGACTTAAAAGAATCGCGATTTTCTGGGAAAACAGAGATGCATTACTTCTTTTCAAGAAAAGAATAAAAATTCGTAAAATGTTCTATTGCTTAACTGTATTCTGGAAATATCAATAACTTTATTCTCAAAAAACACAAAACAAAATCTATCTAAAAAAGTAAAACAAAAATGATAACTGAACCTAAAGTTTCAATAATAACCCCATGTTATAATCGAGAGAAATACATTCGGGAGACCTTAGAATGTTTGCAAAAAATGAATTATCAGAACTGGGAATGCATTGTTGTAGACGATGAATCCACAGACAGATCTGCCGAAATTGTAAAAGACATTGCCCGCGAAGATAAACGAATTCAGTATTATTTTCAGAACAAATCTGCTATACCCGTAACAAAAAATCGCGCTATTTCCTATTCAACCGGAAAATATATACTTCCAGTAGATTCTGATGATTTAATCTCGCCAGAATATGTAAGGGAAGCAGTAGAAATTTTAGAAAACAATCTCAATGCAAAGATTGTATATTGCGATGGCGTTTTTTTTGGGGATAAAAAGGGTAAATGGAAACTTCATCCATATTCGTTCAATCAGCTATTAATTGGAAATTGCATTCATAACTCTGCCATGTTTAGGCGCTCTGACTTTGACAAAACCAATGGGTATAATCCCGAATTATTTGCAAGTGAAGAATGGGATTTATGGTTGAACTTACTAAAAAATGGTGGCGATGTAATTAAAATTGAGAAAGACTATTTCTTCTATAGAAAACACGCTGAATCAACAATCGATAATTATTGCCATAGAAAGGCAGATATGCGTAAACTCGTGTACGAAAACAACAAAGAGTTGTACACTCATTTACTCGAAAATCCACTACAATTACTCGCTGAACATCAGAGTTATAAAGAAAAATACAACAAGTATCGTCGTTTAACGTTTCGGAAGCCTCTTGATTAATGTGTAGCTTTTGGTTTCCATATCACTATTACCCAGGTAGATAAAAAAAGTCAGGAAAACCATAAAGCGGGTAATTCCCTCCTGAACATATAATGGCTCTTCAATGAGCATGAATAATAAATACAGGCAAATAAACAGTTGCAACAAATAGTTTCGGGACCTAAAGGAATACCAGAATAATCCAAACATCATAATCAGAAGCACAATAACTCCCGGAATCCCAAATTGTACCATCGTGCCTAAAAATTCATTGTGGGTATAGCTTTTGGGTTGTGCATCTACAGGAACTATCCCACGTAGCTCATATTGCTGCTGATTCAATACGGTAGCTTCTTCATCGTAACCGGCTCCCCACCAAATATGACCTTTTATATAGTGAATAGCTAAGGAAGTATAGATTTTTCGGACGGGATCATCAACAAAATTAGAAACAGAGTTTTCCATGACTACCAGCCCAGTTCCACCCAAAACAAAAGTAGAGATTAATGCTATTTTAAAATATATTTTTTTCAAATGCATGTAATATAATCCTGTGACAATCAGAATGAAGATCACCCCCACCAGTCCAATTCTACTTTCCATTATTAGTTGCATAAAAACGCAGAACACAACAAACAATAATAGCTCAATCGAGGAAACAAAAGATTTTTTTTCTTTTTTGTGATAAAGATAGAATCCGGATATTAACGTCGGGAGTAGAACCAGATTGATATAACTTGGGTGTTTATAATGTGCCCATGAACAAACAAATTGATAAGCAGGAATACCATTTATAGCCACTTTTTTAGAAATCCATTCTATAACTCCAATTTCTGTTTGAATTTGATTGAAATACCAATTGATAATTGAGAGTGTCATAAAAATCAGAATTGACCTAAATAAGAAACGCAAAATTTGAAGTAACAATTCCTTTTCAATTCTAAAGCAGCAAAATGCCAGTGGAAGTATGTAAAATGTGAGTGTCATGTCGGGGAAACGAAAACCACGTGAAGTTCCTATTGTACCAACAAAATCAAGCAATGGATAAGTGAAAACTAATAAAAAAATTGGTTGAAGAGAATAGATTTTCCCAGTCGTAATGACATAAATCAATGTACACAATGTAAAAAAACCTGTTCCATAAATTCCTATTTGCCTATCGAAAATCGATAATAGAAGCAGAGCTATTATTGAAAAAATCAATAGTATCTCTGCAATTTTCTTTCCAGACTTTAAACCCGGAATCAAAAATTCGTTTGTGAATAGAGAAACTATGAGCAGAATGAAAACACCCAGGAGTACATTCCCAAATATCATCTGCCGTACACTACCAATCAAAGTTGGATATACTGAGGAAACACTTAGCAAAAACATCGCTAAAGCAAAAACAAAAAGTAGAGAAAACAAAAAGTTATTCTTTTTATCCATTTTTCAAAAAGCTATAATATTCTTGTGGTGTCATAAAACTCACTTTTTTCTCTTTCAAATAGTCAAGCAATGCCTGATAATCTTGAAATTCCTGATCAGTCCATGCATTTGGATGAATCTGAATAATTAAATATGGAAGGTGTTTATTCTTCTCTAAAATCATTTTCACAGATTTAGACGGCACGTGATGAACAGATTCACACATAATGTCCAGTAAAACCTGGTCTTGTATGGCACTAACTTTATTCGAATTTGGATTTACCCACGATGCGTGAAATTGCTTCTCATGTCGCTGATAACACATCCAGATCTTTATTTTAGGAAATGATTTTAGCGCTTCGAAGGTGATATGAGAGCTTTCGTTAAACGGAGTACTGAATGTATCACAATCAATATCTAAAGAATCTTTGAAAAAATTCTGTGCTAGTTTTATATGTTCTGATTGGTAGGCTAGATCCGGAGTCTTAAATTCTTCTATATTATCAGTTCTCAAATGGTCATAGCCATGATTCCAAAACTGAATGGATAATTGTCCGATGTTATTATGAGATTGTACCAGCTCCTTTACTCTTGCTTTAGTGGAGGTAGATGTCATGTTTTTAGAAATAATACCAATGCTGACAGGGACATTGTTTTCCATTGATTTAGAAATAAATTGTTCCCAATTTGGAGTCATATCCCCTAAATCATCGGCTTTAATTATAATAACAGTCTGATTGGCGTTTATGGAATGGTCGGGTTCACAAGAGCTGAAAAATAATATCAAAAATAGAAAATGGGTCGTAAGTTTACTTATACGATGCAAAATCATACGTAATTATGCTAATTAGTTATTATACAAACTTGTATTAATTATAAATTAATTGCAAATATACACATTTTATCCTATTTCCTCCCAAAATCAGCAGGAATCTCTCCCCAGACAGTGGTTTCCCATTTCATAATTTTTGTACTGAATTCGTTTTGCTGAAGCCAGGTTTCAGCTCTTGCAATAAGGTCGAATAATACAGCATTAGCCTCGTTCTTTTCTAAAAGCGTTTTGGTTTTTTTGGCTTTTACCCAGGCAATTGCAGTTTTGCTATCTGTATAAATTGGTAATGGGCTATTCTTCTGCTTTAAAAAAGCTAATCCGTGAACCAAAGCCAGAAATTCGCCGATATTATTTGTTCCTTCCTTGAAAGGACCCTGGTGAAAAATTTCTTCACCTGTTTTTGTATATACACCCCGATATTCCATAGCACCCGGATTTCCGCTGCAAGCTGCATCCACTGAGAGACTTTCAAAATTCGGAACACCAAATTTATCAATTTCTGTTTGAGATGGCTTCTTTGTTTTGGCATTTTTGCCAATATAATCCCAGCAAGGAGAAGTCATGGCCTCACGAGCTTCGGCTTCTGTAGCAAAGCCTTTGTATATAGCTCCTCCATAACCATGAATCTGACGTTTACATTCCTCCCAAGAACGATAAATTCCGGGCTCTTTACCTTCCCAAACTACAAAGAATTTATTTTTGGCCATCGCGTTTCATTTGCTATTATTTCATTTAGCATTTCCAGTTCGTTGTGTATGTGCTGTAAAAAATGTAATTTTGTGCCACCTAAAAGCGGTCCTGTAGTTCAATGGATAGAACAAGTGTTTCCTAAACACTAGATCCGGGTTCGATTCCCGGCGGGACTACTAATTAATTCTGTATTATTTTCCCGTCTTTCATTTCAATCACTCTATCCGATAAGGCTGCTAATTCTTTGTCGTGAGTTACAATCACAATGGTCAGTCCGAATTTATCGCGCAAATCGAATAATAACTTGTGAAGCTCATCGCGATTCTTTGTATCAAGGCTACCTGAAGGCTCATCTGCCAATATCAGGGCAGGGTCATTAATCAAAGCTCTGGCAACCGCCACCCGTTGCTTTTCACCCCCCGAAAGTTCGCTTGGTTTATGTTCCATACGGTCGGTAAGTTGTAGATAAGCAAGTAGTTCCTTTGCTTTTCCAGTAGCTTTCTTAGCATCTTTCCTGGCTATCAGAGCCGGGATCATTACGTTTTCCAACGCTGTGAACTCGGGGAGTAATTGATGAAACTGAAAAATAAAACCAATGTGTTTATTACGGAATGCCGCCAACTGTTTTTCACCCAATTTGCTGAAATCAATACTATCAACCAACACATCACCACTGTTAGGTTTGTCAAGCGTTCCCAGAATTTGCAGCAAAGTGGTTTTTCCGGCACCACTTGGACCAACAATTGATACAATTTCTCCTTTAATTACATTTAAATCAACACCCTTGAGCACTTCCAACTCACCAAAACTTTTGTGGATATTTTTTGCTTGAATCATATTAATTGACAATTATCTATTTCAAACAGAACAACTTTAATCAAAAAGCTGACAATTCTGTGACATTATAAAATTTTATGCAAAGTTATTCGTTTCAACTAATAAACCCCTATTAATTGCTCGAAAAAAATGTACCTTTGTACTGTTTAAGAATTATTTTAATCCTGTTTTTTAGATTTTATGCTATCTGATGCTGAGTTAGGAACTATTGAGTTTGTTCGCAACGAGCGATCAAAACATATTCGTGTCCGTATTTTAAGCTCCGGACTAAAGGTAACTTTACCTCCTCAGGCAACTCACGATGATGCATTAAAATTTATCAATTCCATTCGTTCAAAATTAATTCAGAAGCAAGAAAAACTGGAGAAAGGACTAGAGAAACGTAATATTATCATCGACGAGAACTCACGTTTACAAACACTCACTTTTGTTGTAGAGGCAAAACCTGTTGCACGAAAAAACATATATTTCTCTCTAAAATCAAGCGCATTAACCATTGAATTCCCAGTTGGAACTAATTGCAACGATTCCCAAACTCAGCAATATTTTTGGAATGGTATAAGCCATTTTTTGCGTAAAGAGGCAAAACGACTGCTTCCTGACAGAACAAAACAATTAGCACAAAAATTCGGTTTTACTTTCAGCACCGTAAAAATTCAATCGAGCAAAAGCCGTTGGGGAAGTTGCTCTCAATCACAAAGCATCAATTTATCGCTTTATCTTATGTTGCTTCCGGTTCATTTAGTCGACTATGTGATACTTCATGAGCTGTGTCACACAAAGGAAATGAATCATGGTCATAACTTTTGGCGCTGGATGGACAGGGTGACAGATGGAAAGAGCAAGGAAATGCAAAAAGAACTGAAGAATTATCATATGCCGCAATAATATATAATGAACTGGACTCAACTTCTATCCACTAAACGCTTCGGACAAGAGGCATATCACGCCAGACGGGATGACGACCGCAGCGAATTTCAGCGCGATTACGACCGGTTGATTTTCTCCGCACCTTTTCGTCGACTTCAGAATAAAACACAGGTTTTTCCGCTTCCCGGAAGTGTATTTGTGCATAACAGACTCACCCATAGTCTGGAAGTTGCATGCGTTGGTCGTTCATTGGGTGTAAATGTGGCGCATCGATTAAAGGCTAAGAAGCATATCGAAACACCTTATTTAGAAGAAATTGGTTCCATTGTTTCGGCAGCTTGCCTGGCGCATGATATGGGAAATCCACCTTTCGGACATTCAGGTGAAAAAGCTATTGCTACATTTTTTTCGGAAGGAGCAGGTCAGCATTTAATTGCTGAAATGTCAGACGAAGAATGGAAAGATATTATTTGCTTCGAAGGTAATGCCAATGCACTCCGCCTGCTGACACATCAATTCAATGGTCGTCGCCCCGGTGGATTTGTTCTTACTTACAGCACGTTGGCATCTGTAGTGAAATATCCCTATGCTTCCATTTATTCCGATCCGAAAAAACAAAAGTTCGGTTTTTTTGATTCGGAGAAAGCTGATTTCGAGAAAATAGCCGCCGAACTGGGCATTCCTCGTTCTCCTGAGAATCCAAATCGTTATGCCCGCCACCCACTTGTTTATCTGGTGGAAGCTGCCGATGATATCTGCTATCAGATTATGGACATTGAAGATGCGCATAAACTCCGCATATTGACTACTGACGAAACAAAAAAATTGTTTCTCGGCTTTTTCAATGAAGAACGAAAAATCCGCCGCCAAGAAACAATGAGTATGGTAACTGATGTGAATGAACAGATTGCTTACCTTCGATCATCGGTAATAGGCCACCTTATCGACGAATGTTCAGTTGTTTTTGCTGAGAATGAGGAAGCCATTCTCAATGGCACTTTTTCAGCCTCGCTTATCAAGCAATTACCCGAACACTCAGCCGAAGCATATAAAAATTGTGAAAAGATGGCCTTTGCCAAAATATATCGTTCGTCTGAAGTGTTAGACATAGAACTGGCGGGGTACAAAATTATTCTTACGTTGTTGGAGCATTTGGTAGCAGCTGTGCTGAGTCCGGAAAAAGCATATTCGAAACAACTTCTAATGCGAATACCGGAACAATACGAAACCAATAGTCCGACAGTATATGGAAAAATAATGGCAGTATTGGATTATATTTCGGGCATGACCGATATTTATGCACTTGATTTATACCGCAAGATAACAGGAATGAGCATACCTACTTTATGAAAACGGATTGATTAAACTAATTAAATCGCAGTATTATGAAAAAGGACAACGAAAAACCAAAAGTACCGGAATGGTTATTAACCGGAGTGATGTCTCTGAATGATATTATTGATATAATTATTGCAAATTCGAATTACGACCGGGAAACTGTAAAAACAGCCATGATTGAATTCCAAAAAGTGCTGTACGAAAGACTTAAAGAGGGTTATTCGGTAAAATCAGCCTTTGGTTCTACCCACATTTTGATCAGACAGACCCTGTCACGGGCAAGAAAATTTTAGCTGTTGAATTTGTTCCAACAGAAGATATGCTTAAAAAGATAGAAGAACAAAAGATTCAACGATTAGACAACATTTCATTGAATTAGTTTTACAAATAGAAACAGCCCTGAATTAAAAAATCAAGGGCTGTTTTACTTTTCTACAAGAGCAGGTCAATAACCCACTGTTTGGGCTAAGATAAATTTATAGTTTGCATCCAGATTCATTGCTTTAAGAAGTTCGACCTCCTTGGCTCCGCCACGTACAACACACTTTAGCCCTTCCGAAGCACAATACAGATACACATTCTGGCCACAATAACCGGAATCCATCATCGCCATTTCAAATTTATCATTCGCATTACGAGCTTTGGCAATAAAAAGCAAATTGAGCGGAGCCGTATCCACAAAAGTTTGCTTACCGACCAAACTACGAAAATCACCTTTTGCAACCGGTTCCAGCTGATGTTTCTGAGGATTATAAAAATAAATTCCATTGGCCAACACCGCATAGGTTTGCAGTGGGTATTGAGCCATAGCCGAAGGAACTGTCCGTTTTCCGTTGGAGCGATTGATACCATTAGCCACCCACAGAATTTCCGAAAGATGTTTCAGCGAAAGATTGCGCGAATCAAAGGTCCGATCGGACTTACGATGCACGATAGCCTGCATCAACGGTTTACCACCTAGTGTATCGGGTGCAAGCAATTTAATGGTATCGAATGATGTCAGCACCATGGGTGCATTGAGTTGATTCACTTTCGAAGGGCTTTGGGCTGAGGCCAAAGCCACAATTGACATTGCAAGGCTAAATAAAAACGTTCTCATGATTGAATTGCTGTTTAATGGGTTCTTAAGCTACAAACTTACAACTTTTTCGTGTATTTTTGTGTTCTAATGCAATCATATCAATTTTCATAGACAGGTCACGACCTGTCTATACCCATAAACAATGAAATACATTCCTTTCAAACCAAATACACTTGGACTTATCCAACTAACCGACATTGATTTACGTGAAATTGTACCTTATATCGACTGGGTATTCTTTTTCATGGCATGGCGCATGCCGGGCCGATTCGACGGGATTGAGACTGTACACGATTGTCTTTCGTGCAAAATGAGTTGGTTGAAGCAATTTCCCGAAGCCGACCGCCCAAAAGCCGAAGAAGCTTTGAAGCTCTACAAAGATGCGCAGGAAATGTTACGCGAAATGTTGGACAAGAAAATTGTTAGCGTCAATGCCAGTTTTGGTGTTTTCGATGCGTATGCAGATGGTGATGATATTTTGGTGAAAAATGGTGATCAGACCATTACCATCCCAACTCTTCGTCAGCAACACGAAGCAACCGACGGATTTTGCTATGCGTTGGCCGATTTCATTGCTCCCGAGAATGATTATCTGGGCGTGTTTGCCACTACCGTTCAGGGAGTAGAAGCTTATGCAGAGACGTTTGAAAAAGACGACGATGTTTATCGTTCCATTTTGGCTAAAACTCTTTCCGATCGTATTGCTGAGGCAGCAGCCGAATGGATTCATACCGAAGTACGTCAAAAATACTGGGGCTATGCTGCCGATGAAAATCTGACTATCAAAGAAATGCTGAAGACACAATACAGCGGAATTCGTCCGGCTGTGGGTTACCCTTCCCTACCCGACCAATCCATTATTTTTCTGTTGGAGCCACTCCTCAAATTCAGCGAAGTAGGCATTCAACTTACCGAAAATGGTGCCATGTTTCCCAACGCCTCTGTATGTGGATTGTATTTTGCACATCCAAAGTCAAAATACTTTATGGTGGGCAAAATAGACGAAAACCAGTTTCTCGATTATGCCCGTCGCTGTGGCAAATCTCCCGATATACTTCGCAAATGGATGGCGCACAATCTTTAATGTGACAATTAGACAATGTTACAATGTGGGGATATGATAATGTGGGGATTAAAAAAACAACACAACACTATTACATCATCTAATTATCTCATCTTCATATCAACTTATCAACACATCATCACATCTTCACATCAATAAATCACCACATTGGTATATTAGCACATTTTCCGTACCTTTGCACACTAAATTGATACTCATTAATTATTCGTTATTAATCGATTTAAATGCGCATAGATATTATTTCCGCTGTACCCGAATTACTTGACAGTCCGCTCAATTTTTCCATTATAAAACGTGCCAAAGAAAAAGGGCTTGTAGAAATTCATGTGCATAATTTGCGGGAATATACAACCAATAAACACCGCCGTGTAGACGACTATGCGTTTGGATTCAGCGCCGGAATGGTGATGCAAATAGAACCGATTGACTGCATAATAAGCAAACTAAAAAGTGAACGTAACTACGACGAAGTGATTTATACTTCGCCCGATGGTGAAAAATTCGACCAAAAAATGGCCAACCGTATGTCGATGTCAGAAAACCTGATCATTCTGTGCGGGCATTACAAAGGTATCGATCACCGTGTACGTGAGCACCTGATAACAAGAGAAATATCGGTAGGCGATTTTGTGCTGACGGGTGGCGAACTTCCAGCGGCTATCATGGCCGATGCCATTGTTCGCCTTATTCCGGGAGCCATTGGCGATGAGCAATCGGCGCTGTCCGACTCGTTTCAGGACAACCTGCTTGCGCCTCCGGTTTATACCCGTCCGGCGGAGTATAAAGGCTGGAAAGTGCCGGACATACTCCTTTCGGGTCATCAGGCCAAAGTAGACGAGTGGAATCACCAACAGTCGGTGGAGCGAACCAAGCGATTGAGACCGGATTTACTGGAAGAGTAAATCCTTTTTATAACGAAATTATTGAAGATGCGGAATCCGCAATAGGTGCCGGAGGTACCGCGGAAGCAACAGGAAGTACCGCAGGAGCAAAAGTATGCACCGCGGAAGCAGTTGGAGGTACCGCATTTTTAAAAGAGATGTACCGCATTAGCCATTGAATGCACCGCGGAAGCAAAAGTTTGTACCGCAGGAGCATCTGGAGACACCGCGGAAGCAACTGAAGGTACCGTGGAAGCAAAAGTATGCACCGTTTCACAACTGACAGTACCGTGGGAGCAACTGAATGTACCGTTTTCACAACTGGAGGCACCGTGGAAGTTATTTACGATACAGGATTTGTAACTCCAACAGGATCAAAACAGGATTAATTGCAGGTATTCAACAAGCATATAAAACGTAAATGAAGCTCGTAACAGTTTATTTCGTAATTATCAATTTACTTAGCGGGCTTATTTTTAGTATTGATAAAAATGCAGCAAGAAAGGGGCGAAGACGAATTCCCGAACGCACCTTGCATTTGCTGGAAATTATGGGAGGCGTGTTTGCCACTGTTTTGTTGATGTACACATTGCGGCACAAAAACCGCAAAATCAGCTATTGGGCATGGACCTGGTTGGTGTTGATTGGATGGGTAATTTTAGCTTCCCGCATGTATTCTATATTGTGAAATAATTTATTTTCTGGATATGACAAAAATTAAAGTAGGCGTAATAGGTGGCGCAGGCTATACTGCCGGTGAATTATTGCGCATTTTGATTAACCACCCCAACGTGGAAATTGTGTTTGTGAACAGCAGCAGCAATGCCGGCAACCCAATTGCCGATGTACACAGCGGATTGATTGGTGAAACGGATTTGGTATTTACTTCTGAATTGCCTTTCGGGTTCGTAGATGCCTTATTTCTTTGCTCAGCTCATGGTGATAGCAAAAAGTTTATGGACTGCAACAAAGTTCCTGTTTCGGTAAAAATTATCGACCTGTCGACCGATTACCGGGCTAAAAGTCCGAACCACGATTTTGTCTACGGACTTCCTGAACTCAATCGCGACGAAATCCGTACCGCTACACGTGTTGCAAACCCGGGTTGTTTTGCCACCGCAATACAGTTGGCTTTATTCCCGTTGGCTGCAGCAGGGTTGCTCACTGACGAAATTCACGTGAATGCCATTACAGGTTCAACCGGTGCGGGTGTAAAGCCTTCGGATACTTCGCACTTCAGCTGGCGGAATAATAATATCTCCATTTACAAACCTTTTGATCATCAACATTTGGGGGAAATCGGACAATCGATTCGTCAGCTACAAGCAGGTTTCAATAAATCGTTGAATTTTATTCCTGTTCGTGGAAACTTTGCACGTGGAATTTACGCAACTACTTACACAACCTGTGCCTTGAGTCTTGACGAAGCTAAGAAACTTTACAACGATTTCTACAAAGATGCAGCATTTACATTCGTAGTCAATAAAAATCCAGATATGAAACAAGTCGTAAACACCAACAAAGGCATTGTTTACCTGGAAAAACACGGTGATAAACTCCTGATTGTATCCATGATTGATAATTTGCTCAAAGGAGCTTCGGGCCAGGCAGTTCAAAACATGAATTTGATGTTTGGTTTGGATGAAAAAACGGGATTAGGATTGAAAGCTATCGGATTTTAATCCTGAAAACAAGAATTTATACTAACGGAGTATCTAAAAAAGATAACTTCGTTTGTTTTTTAGATCAATCCGCCTCTTAATATTTGTAAAATAGGTTCATTTTTCGGATAATTTCAGGATAAAAACATAAAAGTGTGTTATAAAACATACTTTTATTGAAAATATTCTAGAAAACTCTTGCAAGTGTCCAAAATACGCTTTATCTTTGCATCGTGATTTTTTCATAGTATTAGATTTAAGGTTAACAAAGATTGGTAGTAAGGCGTTACTACCTTTCGCGTTTTTAAGGGGGTACATAATTGAGTTTCAATTATTACCTTTTTTTATTTCAACAAGTATCAACCCAAAATAAAAAAACGAGTTCCGAAGCAATTTCGAAACTCGTTTTCTCATTTATATAGTCTGTCTTACCTTTCCAATACAATTTTTCGTACCTGCTTTCGGTTGCCATCAGTGACACAAACCATGTAAAGTCCGTTTGGTAGCGAATTACCATTCGTAGATTTCGCATTCCAACAAAAACTTATATCACCTGAAGCCTGTACATTCGAACTGAAAACCCGTTGTCCTAACGCATTCAATATATTTATTCCTGAATTACTTGTAATTGCCTCATAGCTTATGCGAACAGATTGTGCAAAAGGATTTGGGTAAGCTGATAGTTGCAAATCATTCGCATTCAACTCAGCTACAGCTGTTGTTCCACTTATCACTTTAGTCAGTTTATATACTTCACTTCCCGCCAACAAGAAACCACCCAATCCGAAATCTTCGAAATCGGGCATTTTGACGTACGAAAGCGGTTGTCCGTCTGCCGGTTTACTACCGGCAGATTGCACCCAACCCAATGAACCATCGGTGCGCAACGCACTACTCACTAAACCATTCCAGGCTTTTACAACAATCGGATAATAGGTAGCAGAATCCAACAAATTGTGGTTAATCCCCCAGGCCAGTCCGTAGGTGAAAAACACTGTTCCCGATGTTTCCTTTCCACCATAATCATTCGCATCGCCCAAATTACAATTCCAAAAGCCATCAATCCGTTGAATTCGCTTCAGTTTTCCAGCCATTTGTTTGAATACAGACACATATTCGTCACGATGTGGAGCTACAGTCGGCAGCACGTCAAGCGTCCTTGTAAGAGCCGCAAAAACCCACCCATTCCCACGAGACCAATACACTGGCAAGCCGTTTGGGCTTTTTGTTGGTGGCAGGTACACACTATCCCGATACCAAAGCGAATCTGCTGCATTATACAATCCAATTCCTTTTGCCTGACTTTTGGTGTAATTGTATAAACTGTACATTTTCTCGTAATATTTGCTGTCATTCTTTATATTTCCAAACTTTGCAAACACAGGCATTGCCATGTGCATGGCGTCAATCCACCACCAATCGTTCACCTTAGTAGAATTCACCATTACATCTATACTGATTTGTGCAGTAGCAATACGTGCCGTTTTGGTTGGATCGAGCTGATAGAGTTCCAGAAATGTTTGAAAACAGCATTGGTTATCGGCTATCCTGGTAGCTACTGTTCCTGTATAGGTTGGTTGCCATTTATGAAACGTCCCCCAATCAACCGCATACTTCAGCAATGTGGCATCTTGTGTGAGATAATAAAGTTGCATAAGACCTTCGTAATATGTACCACGAGTCCACAAATTACTCGGACGACTTTTATTTGTTACAATCACTGCAGTAGGATCGGGCCACTTCGTCATGAAATAGGAATTTGCCAGTTTCATTTGTGTCAGAACCTGAATCTTTGAAGGAAGTGACTGAGCATTTCCAGCTATTATCCCCAATATGAATACAAATAATAGTATTGATCTTCTCATTTCTGTAGCTGATAAAAGGGATTTAAAGAAGTTACGCGTTGCAACGAATAACTTGCAACGCGCAACAAAAATAATTATATAATCGATTATTTGATGAATTTCAACACATTCGTATTGTCTGTCTGTACCATATAAACACCTTTAGGCAAAGATTCGGTACTAATTGTTTTATCTTTAGCGGATTTTACTTTAACCCCCGAAGTATTGAAAATTATAACTGACTTCAGGTTTGGATTATAAATTATGTTGCTATTGTAATAAATCGAATTCTGATCTGTCATGTTATTTAAACTTGTAACTGTATAGTTGTATTTTGCAGTTGGATTCAGTAAATACGCTGCCGCATTTTTTAGTACGTTTATTGCGTTACTGTTGAAATATGTATAGTTATTATTTTCCATGCTCAATCCTACCATAATATATTTTGCAGCTAGATTATCCTGTATTTCATGAGCTTGAATACCAGTTCCTGAAGTAGCTATCGTTTGAGTTGTAAATCCGGTCATTGTTGCCAAATCGTTTGCATATTGAACTGCATTGGTATTTACAACTGGCAGGTTATCATAATATGTCAGGGTTGTGCCACTAAATGTTACGTTACTGAAAATTGGATGAGCTTGTAAATTAACTGCTACATCTGCTACAGCAACACCTGCCGCAGCATTTCCCGGTGCTGTAGTTGACCATGACCATCTACCGGAATTATACATAAAAGCTTTAAGATTCAACATGGGTTTAACACCAACCATTGCTTTGGTTGCAATAGCTGTAGCATTAGTGCCTGAGACATTGGCATGCAACACAATCAAATCATAATTTGCATAAAAGGCCTGAATGTCGGTAGGGGCTGTTGCAGCAGCTGTCAAATAAGTTATATAGTAATTACTAAATGCTGATGCTAATAAATTATCGTATGTTTCAGCCTTACCATTCAACGTTAGCATACCAATATTTTTCTTCGTAGAAATAGCTGGAGCAATTGAATAAACTTTAGTTGTGAGATCCTGAGCTGTAACAGTGATACTTAATGCATTATTTGCAAAAAAATCAAAATTAGTTCCTGAAGTATAATTTGCTGTAGCAGTTGAGCCACTCAAAGTAAAAACAACAGGCCAATTTCCTAAAACACCGGTAAAACTTGGAAATTCGCAATTGATAGAACCCGTAGCTTCATTGATAGAGGCATTGACCCCATTTATAGTCATTGAAGTAATTGCTTTATCTGTATCAGGAGTTGATTTTGCTGTTATTGTTGCTGTATAGCTAACAGGAGTTGTGCCATCAGAAACTGTATATACTACCGGACCGGTAGTGAAGTTTTGAACACCAATAGGAGTAATACTTATAGCTGTTCCACCCAACGTAATATCGGGTGTAACTGCAGTAATATCTGTTCCATAAGGCATTTGGAGTGTTATTGTTTTTGCCGCTTGGTCAATTACAGCACTTGTACCATTAATTTTAAAGGCTGAAATTGTAGGTACCTTTGCCGCATAAGTAAATTTGAATAATGAAACGTATGCACTCGTTGTAAATCCGCCCGTAACTTTTATTTTACACGGAACTTCTTTGTTTACCGCCACCGAAAAATCATTACATGCATTTGTACCTGCAAGGGCAATAGGCGTAGCACCATCAATAGAATAAGTTATACCACGACCTGTTGCAATATTAGCATTGATTGTCATCACATCACATTTAGCAAGCCAAAATTCAAGCGATCGCGTACTTGTAATATTAAAGGTGGATGTTACAGACGAGCATTTACCCGATGTGTTTGTTGCTGGGAAACTGACTGCTGTTATCCAACGGGTATCAATAGCCTTAGCTTGCTCTGTATTTACAGCGTCATACCCCATGGTAATAGAACCACCGGCTGTTGTCAAATCATAGTAAATTTGGGCTTTTAAAGTTGAGACTAGAGAAATAAGGGTTATAGCAAACCCCAAGAGTGTAATTTTTTTCATGATAGAAATGATTAGAAGATGTATATAAGGTTACCTGAACATAACATTTGTTCATTTGTCAAAGATAGGCGGAAAGAAAACTATAAAAAATAAACGTTTTGACTGTTACTATCTTCTTTTTGATATAAATGTAGGAACACAGAAATAAACCTAAGTGATTACGAGTCAATTAGGGTATTAATACTTAGCAACGAAACAGAGATGGCGATGTTAATGTAGTGGTTGTATTACTTACTACATTCGCTCGAGCCGGGATGCATCGAGCCTGAGCAGAATAAACAATAAAATGGTGAAACCCCAGAGTGAGGAACCTCCATAACTGAAAAAAGGCAGAGGAATACCGATAACAGGCATAATACCAAGTACCATCCCCACATTAATAGTCAGATGAAAAAAGAATATACTTGCAACACAATAGGCAAATACTCGATTAAATGTTTCTCGTTGACGCTCGGCAATCTTTAGCAACCTCATTAAAAACAGCCAATACAGACCCAAAACAAGTGTTGAGCCCCAAAAGCCATGTTCTTCGCCAACAGTACAAAAAATAAAATCGGTATCTTGCTCGGGTACATATTTAAGCTTGGTTTGGGTTCCATTCAAAAAACCTTTTCCCCAAAACCCACCTGAGCCAATAGCTATTTTTGATTGATTTACATTATATCCTGCTCCGGTAGGGTCATCCTCCATGTTCAATAAAACTTTTATACGAACACGTTGATGTGGTTCAAGCACTTTTTCAAATAAATAATCACATGAAAAACAGAACAATACGGATCCTATTGAGAAAAGAACCAAAAACCAGTATTTTTTATAACGGTTTAGCAACTCAACAAATGCCCAATAAACACATGATGCTACAATCGTAAAGATGGAGATATAATTATAATTTACATGAAACCAAATATTTATAACATACGAAATAACAGCAACAACGAGGGTTCCAAGTAAAAGAATTATTGCTTCCTTCTGGTTTCTACCAAAGAAAATAGCGTAAAAAACCTGAATAAGCAAAATTATAAGCATGGCAGCAATAAAACCAAGAGTACCTCTATCAACTTGAATCGGGATATTACTAAACCGTATTACAATAACAAAAAGTACTATTGCAAACGTGCCCAAAAGCAATACTATTCCATTCATTCCCTCCCGATAGAACATGAGTAGAAAAGCCAAAAAAACCAGCGCTGTACCTGTTTCATGTTGAAGAATAATAAGACCTAAGGGAAGCAAAATAAACGTGCTCAATGGAAGTAAATCTTTCCATGTTTTGAGTTTGTAATTATACGAACTCATAAACTTAGATAGAGCTAATGCTGTGGCAATTTTGGCTAGTTCAGCCGGCTGAAAGCGCACTGGCCCAAACACAAGCCACGAACGCGAACCTTTAATATCCGGGGCAATTGAATTCGGTGCGACAATTGTGAATATTAGCAGTAAAATAGCAAATGCGTATATAAAATAGGCAAAAAAATCGTACATCCGTGAATCAACCAATAACAGCATACCGCCAATGGCAAAGGCCGTTAAAATCCATATAAATTGAGATCCTGCACGCTGACTGAAGTCAAACATACTTGACTGGTCAAAATTGTAGCTCGCACCATAGATACTCACCCAACCCATAAGAACCAAAGCAACATAAAATGCTACTGTAGTCCAGTCTAATGCATATTTAATACTAACGTTCTTGGACATATGCGTTTGTAACTGTATTTTTTGTTCGTTCAAGCAAATCGGTTCTCTCAATTTTACCTTTGAGGTATTGTTCGGCCAATAAACTAAAGATGGGAGCTGCAAACATGGATCCGAATCCGGCATTTTCAACTACTACGGCTATTGCAATTTTTGGATGTACTCTTGGCGCAAACCCAACAAAAATTGAGTGTGGTTTACCATGACTATTATCTGCAGTACCTGTTTTTCCACACATGTCAATACCTGGTATTTTGGAAGTACTCGCTGTGCCCGAATCAAATACACGCCACATGGCTTCAAACACAATTGGGAAATATTTTTTATCAACCTTGCAATAGTGAATTTTCTTGCGGAGTGAGTCACATCTATTCAAATGAGGACTAATATAGTGACCTTCATTAGCAATGGCACACATTAAATTGGCCATCTGAAGAGGTGTTGCTAATACTTCGCCCTGCCCTATGGCATTCGAACGAATGGTTATGGCACGCCAACCTGTTTCACCTCGGTATAGTTTATTATAGTATTTTTGAGTTGGAATATATCCGCGCGATTGCTCGTAAATATCACTATCAGTAAATCTCTCTCCCAATCCGAAGCTTTTCATTCGATCAGCCCATTCGTCATACCGGGTTCTGAAATTAATATTCCGGGATCCATATCCATCTTTTTCCATTGTGGATCTGAACGCATTCCAAAAATATGGATTACAACTTTCCTCAACAGCACTCAGCAAGCTTACAGGCGATCCATGAGAGTGGGTACATTTTATAGGCGATGATAATTTCCCATTACATTGAAAATAAGTATGTTCATTTATTCCACCCATTTGTTGACACACCAATGCTTCGGCCGTTTTAAAAGATGATCCTGGTGGATAAAGAGCCTGAGTCGCCCGATTCATGAGTGGTTTAGTAGGATCATGGAGTAATGCGTTATAGTTTTTTGAGCGTTGTCGACCCACCAAAATTGCCGGATTAAACGATGGGTTCGAAACCATTGCAAGTATTTCGCCGGTAGTCGGTTCAATCGCAACCACACTCCCCATTTTACCAGTCAAAAGCTGTTCGGCTAAAAGCTGTAGTTGAATATCAAGAGTCAAAGTCAGATTTTTACCTGCTTTAGGAGCAATATCTTTTTTGCCATTCTCAAATTTTCCTTTAATACGACCTTTAGCATCGCGCAACAGAATTTCGACACCTTTCTCGCCACGTAAAGATTCTTCATAAGTATTTTCTATGCCATCTCTGCCTGCATAATCACCCCGGTTATAATAATCATCGTTATCGATTTTATGCTGAGAAACTTCACCAATACTTCCCAAAACATGTGCTCCAATTGGATACGCATATTCACGCAAGGTTCTGTTTTGTATATAGAATCCGGGAAATTTATACATGGATTGCTGAATTGTTGCAATATCTTCTATACCCAACTGACTCATGAAGAGTTGAGGCGTGTAAGACGAGTAGCCGGGATTTTTTCTGCGGTCCTTTACATCTTCAATTCGTTGTATAAATTCAGCCTTATCAATATTCAAGGCCCTGCAAAATGCAAGCGTATCAAGCCCACGAATTTCACGCATAATTAAAGCAATGTCGTAGGCCGGTTTGTTATAAACAAGAAGTGTGTGTTTGCGGTCGTAAATAAGACCACGCGGAGGGAATTGTGTTTTCTTTAGAAAGGCATTACTATCAGCACCTTCTTTGTATCGTGTATCAATAATTTGTATGGTAAACAATCGCAAAATATACAAAACAATAACAGCCGACATGATTATGGCAATCACCGTTCTTCTGCCTTGAAGCGTATCATTAATCATTTTCTATTTTTTATTAAGCGATTGAATTCCTAAAACGAGCACTGTTGTAACCAATGAACTGAGTACTATTTTTGCAAGCAATAACCAGAAATGGTAGAATGAAAACGCTTCAAGCAAAAACAATGTCGTATGATGAACAAATATCAGCAGAACTACATATTTTACATAAGCACTTACACCAAACGTATGAAACGAAGGTGTTGGATTATTACCTTCTTCAATTGCAGTAAATAGTTTAATTGTCCCATTTCGTAAGAAGGCAACCATCACGGCTGCAAAAGCATGCATCCCCATGGTATTGGAAAAAGTATCAATAGTAAGTCCAAGACAAAAAGCAAGAAAAAGCGTAAACCAACGTGGCGTTTGTACAGGTAAAGCCAATACAAACAAAATATACACGTAAGGATTTATATATCCCAAAAACTGTATATTATTCAGCACCAGCACTTGAAAAAGCACCAGAAAAATGAAACGGAATATATTTTGAAGCACTACAGGCATCTCTTTTATTTACTATTTTGATATTTACTATTTTGATATTTACCATTTACTATTTTCGCATTTGAAAGGCATAAATAGCATCTGGTTAATGATTTAATTGTCAATTATTCTGTTCTTCAGACACTTTTTCAAGGTCTTTTTGTTCTTTGTAGTTTAGGTAATTAATAACCTTCACATGTGAAAGTGTACGAAAGTTTACAGCTAATTTCACTTTGATAGTATAGTAAGCATCACTTTCTTTAATCTTAAAATCTTCAATATTACCAACCGGAATTCCCTCAGGAAAAGTACTTGTATAACCACTTGTAATTAAGGTATCGCCCAGTGCAAGCTCTACGTGACGAGCAATATCTTTCAGGTTGGCGTATCGATAATCTTCGCCGGACCAATCGAGCGGACCACTATAATTGCTACGTTTAAATTTGCAGTTTATCTCTATTTTGGGATTCAAAATCGGAATTACAACTGCAAATTTCTCGTTCACTGTTTTCACAATCCCAACAACACCTTCATCGCTAATAACACCCATATCCGGACGAATTCCATCCCTAGTTCCTTTATTCAGGGTTATATAATTTTGCAATTTATTGGTTGAGCTATTGATAACTTTAGCCGAGATAAATTGGTATTCCATTTCGGGAGGAATGCGGAAATGAATGGAATCTTTTGTACGGGGTTCCAGCGTCGACAACTTGTTTTGCAGGTTGATAATCTGGTTTTTAAGTTTTGTATTTTCCTCGGATAAATTAGCATTTGCTGCACGCAGTTTAAAGAATTCTACTACCGAATTACTCCACTCATACATGCCCGAAACGACAGAATTACTTGATGAAAGAAACACACTTTTTTGATATTCCTGGTTTTTTACAATCATGGTGAAGGAGATTACTTCCAGAAACAGAAATAAAAATACAACACTATACTGAATCAAAAAATTGATGAGATTCTTCATGATTGCTGAAACTGCAGAGAGAAAAATAATTGTTTTTTAGAACAAAAATTTTCGATAAGTACACAATAATCCTGTGGTACTTATCGAAAATTCTAATTTTTTATCGAATCAGGAACGAGAATTTATCTACGTTTTTCAACGCGATACCAGTTCCACGAGCTACTGCACGCAATGGATCATCAGCAATGTGGAACTGAATGTTCAACTTATCAGTCAAACGTTTATCCAATCCACGAAGCAAAGCACCACCACCGGCGAGGTAAATACCACGTTGAACAATATCGGCATACAATTCCGGAGGAGTTTGTTCCAACGCACTCAGTATAGCTGCTTCAATTTTCGAAATGGATTTTTCCAGACAGTGAGCAATTTCCTGATATGAAACAGGAACCTGCATAGGTAAAGCTGTCATACGGTTTGGACCGTGAACGATATAATCTTCCGGAGCATCTTCCAAATCAGTCAATGCAGCTCCAACGTTAATCTTGATAAGTTCAGCAGTACGTTCGCCCACTTTGATATTGTGCATACGTCCCATGTATTCTACAATGTCCAAGGTCAAATCGTCACCAGCAATACGGATAGATTTGTTCGATACAATTCCACCCAATGAGATAACTGCGATTTCGGTAGTACCACCACCTATATCCACAATCATACAGCCATTAGGAGCCTCAACGTCGATACCAATACCGATTGCTGCTGCCATTGGTTCATAAATCATATACACTTCACGACCACCGGCATGTTCCGACGAGTCGCGTACCGCACGAATTTCTACCTCGGTACTTCCCGAAGGAATACAAACTACCATTTTGAGTGTTGGCGAGAAAAGATGATTCTTTGTCGGAATCATTTTAATCATACCACGAATCATTAGCTCTGCAGCGTAGAAATCAGCAATTACACCATCGCGCAACGGTCGAACAGTGCGAATACCTTCGTTTTCTTTTCCTTGCATTTGGCGTGCACGCTCTCCGATAGCTATCAATTTATCGGTACGCTTGTCCAACGCTACTACCGATGGTTCATCCACAACAATTTTATCGTTGTGGATGATAATCGTATTGGCTGTTCCTAAGTCAATAGCGATTTCCTGTGTAAATGAAAATAATCCCATATTTTTTAGTCTAGAGACGACAGTTTGGAGTCGCCAGTCATTGCTGTATTGTTGTATTTCTTCTTTATTACTCGTACTAAATACTTGTAACTATTTTTTAATGTTTAAAATGACGGAATCCGGTGGTTACCATAGCCAATCCATTTTCGTTACAGTTTTCAATTGAAAGTTTATCATTAATTGATCCTCCTGGTTGAATAACTGCTGTAATTCCGGCTTCTGAAGCAATTTGTACGCAATCAGGAAAAGGGAAGAATGCGTCTGAAGCCATAACTGCTCCTTTCAAATCGAATTTAAATGCTTCTGCTTTATCGATCGCCTGATTCAACGCATCTACGCGTGAAGTCTGACCTACACCGCTTGCACACATTTGTTTGTTTTTGGCAAACACAATGGCATTTGATTTAGTATGTTTTACAATTTTATTGGCAAACAACAAATCTTCAATCTCTTCGTCGGTTGGAGCTTTTTCAGTAACAACTTTCAAATGATCAGCAGTTTCTGTATGTGAATCTTTATCCTGAACCAAAACGCCATTTAAAACAGAACGGAATTGTTGAGTTTTTGCTTTAGCTTCTTTGATAATCAAAATAATACGATTTTTCTTTTGTCCCAGAATTTCAAGGGCTTCCAGGTCATAATCTGGTGCAATAACCACTTCGAAGAAGATTTTGTTCATTTCCTCAGCTGTAGCTTTATCAATAATGGCATTGGTAATCAATACACCACCAAATGCAGAAACCGGGTCACCGGCCAATGCATCTTGCCACGCATCAACCAATACCGGACGCGAAGCAATTCCGCAAGCATTGTTGTGCTTCAAAATAGCAAATGTAATATCTTCAAAGTCGTTAATTAAATTAACTGCCGCGTCTATATCCAGTAAGTTGTTATACGAGATTTCTTTTCCCTGCAATTGTTCGAACATATCGTCGAACTTGCCAAAGAAAACACCGCGTTGGTGAGGATTTTCGCCGTAACGAAGCACTTTTGAGCTGTTTTCGCTATAACGGAAAGCCGATTCTTCCTGACCGTCGAAGTAGTTGAAAATAGCTGAATCGTAATGAGAAGAAACTGCAAACGCTTCTTTTGCAAACCAGCGACGTTCTTCCAACGAAGTTACAGCGCCGTTAGCCGAAATAATATCGAACAATGGTTCGTATTGGTCTTGCGAAGCAACAATAACCACATCGTTGTAGTTTTTTGCAGCTGCGCGAATCAGCGAAATACCACCGATATCAATTTTTTCAATCGTTGTTGGTTCGTCAGCCCCGGCAGCTACTGTAGCTTCGAAAGGGTATAAATCAACAATAACTAAGTCTATTTCAGGAATTTCGTATTCAGCAATCTGAACTTTGTCAAGTTCTAAATCGCGACGATTTAAAATACCACCAAAAACTTTTGGATGAAGTGTTTTTACTCTACCGCCCAAAATGGATGGATAACCAGTCAAATCTTCAACAGCACGACAAGGAATATCAAGTGATTCAATAAAGGATTGTGTTCCACCGGTAGAGATAAATTCAACTCCTTCGGCATGTAATTTTTTGATAATGATGTCAAGTTTATCTTTATGATAAACAGATACTAAGGCTCTTTTGATTTGCTTTTTTTCCATTTTACGTTTTTCGTTTATTTATGGGATGCAAAATTACAAAAAAATACTTGTTTTATCGATACAAAAAACCTATTGATTTTCAGACTATATCAAATTTAATAAGTTGATACAGAAATAGACAAAAATACTTTCCAGAGGTCGTTTTAGAATAAAAATTCAATTATAAATCAAATCTACTCTATGGCCTCCTTTACCTGCTTAAATGCTTTTTCCAGTTTCAACATTTCGGAGGACATAAACTGATAAAATTCCATCCATTGAATGCGTCTATGCAGGTCAATTCCTGTTTTTTGTGTATAAATTCGGCAAACCTCAGTACCACATTCTCGAATATAAGCAAAGTCCCAAATCAACCCATCTGGAAATTGTTTTTCCATAATGGCTTTGTATTGTTCAAACTGTTCATATTTCTCCAAACGGGCTTTCGCTTCGTGCAGATTGATTTCTAGAATTACAAACGCACCATCTCGCGCGGCGTCGAATTTCATTTCCACCCCTTTCATCTTGGTATTGTACAACATAAACTTACTTTTCCGTCGCTTCAATGCCGGAATATGACTACAAAACGTGCCAAATCCTTCCCAAAATTCTTTTTTCAGTTGTTTTAATTCTTCTTTGCTGTACATTTGTTTGTCTAAAATCTGAAGTCAAAAGTTTTTTCAAATCACGACCGTCGTGATCAAATAGCTATTTTATAATTCTATATAAATTCCCAGGTAAACATTTTACGATGCCTTTAAACTCCATTTCCAATAATAATGACGAAATTTTGCTGATTGGTTTTTCTAAAATAATAGCAAGCTCATTCAATTGATAGCCCTCGGGATTTTGGCGCAAAACAGATACAACCATTTGCTCTTCATCAGAAAGATCCGGGAATAATGCCATTTGAACATTCTGATTTGACGTTGAATTTTGGCTCTCCCAATTCATAAACTTTAGAATATTATCGGCCGATTCTATAAGTGAAGCCTTGTTGTTCTTTATCAATGCATTGCAACCAGCAGACCATTCATCGGTCACACGCCCCGGAAATGCAAAAACATCGCGGTTATAATCATTTGCCACTTCCGCAGTGATAAGAGCACCTCCACGAGCGGCCGATTCAACCACTACAATAGCATCACAAAGTCCGGCAATAATCCTGTTTCGTTGTACAAAGTTTGGTCGATCCGGATTTGTCAAACTAAGATATTCGGTTAGTAAAGCACCATTTTCAATCATTTTCACGGCTGTAGGGCGGTGTGCAGCCGGATAAATTCGATCCAAACCATGACCCACAACTCCAATTGTAGCCAACCCAACATCCAGTGCAGCTTTATGAGCACAAATATCAACGCCATAGGCCAATCCACTCACAATTATCGCATTTGGTTGTGCAATGGCCAGTTCAGCAATTAGCTTTCTACAATTCTCTTTACCAATCTCTGTTGCGTTACGTGTTCCTACAATACCTATAAACTTACCGCTATTTAAATCGCAACTACCTTTTGAATAAAGCATTATAGGTGCATCCGGACATTCTTTTAGTCGAAAAGGATAATCGCGATCGGAGAAATAGGTTGTCTGAATTTTATTCTTGTTAATAAATTCAATTTCCTTTTCGGCTCGCCTCAACACATCCTGTGCAACAATTTCAGCTGAAAGCACATCCCCAATCCCCGGAATTTTTGCCAAGTGTTGCTGTTTTTCCCTGAAAACTCCTTCGGCACTACCAATATAGGCAATCAGGTTCTTAGCCAGATTGTTACCAATGCCTTTAATCAGCGTAATGCCTATTTTATATTTCAGTGTTTCGTCGTTCATAAGGTACTTCAAGGATTGAAAGCTAACTATACTTTAGAATTCAAGTGTTTATTTTGATTGGCTTGAAAAAGACCTGGGAGTTAATTTGAGCAAAATCATTGCACTCCAACCGAAAAACGTTCCCAGGATGTCGCTGAACCAATCAAACCATTCGGCTGTTCGCGGTGCAAAATAGATTGGTTGCAAAATTTCAACTGCTCCTCCAAGAAAAATCGGAAGTATTAAACATATTAATGCAAATGCCCATTTACTTATATTGTTATCTTTGGCATATTTTCGAAAATCAAAAATGAGTACACACGTTAATCCTGCATACAAAAGTAAATGAACAAGTTTGTCTTCATACTCGAATGAAGGAACACCTTTAAACGTAGATGGAGGTGCAAATGACAAATATAAAATAACAAGAACAATTGTTATGGATTCCCAGTATCGGAATAAAATTTTCACGAGTTTCATTGGAAGTTAACACCGCTAATAAATACAAAAAAGATAGTTAGTAAATACAAAAAAACAGATTCATTTATATAATTCTAAAAATGAATAATTATCTTTGCAAAGATAAAAGTTTACATTTAGAAATCAGAAGTTCACCCGTAAAATTATCCATTTATGAAAAAAATAATCTTTTCAGTTTTATTAGGTCTCTTATTAGTTTCATGTTCAACAGTTTTACTAACTGGTCGCAAACAATTATTATTAGTATCCGATTCCGAGGTATTAACATCCAGCTTTCAGAGCTACAAGCAGTTCATTGACTCAGTGCCGGCTTCTACCAATAAGACCCAAACCGCATTGGTAAAAAAAGTAGGAAAGAACATTTCTACCGTTGTTGAAGCATATCTGAATTCTAATGGCATGTCCGCTGATGTTGCTAATCTTTCCTGGGAATTTAATCTGGTAAAAGATACTTCGGTAAATGCATTCTGTATGCCTGGTGGAAAAGTTGTTGTTTTTGAAGGCATTTTGCCAGTAACCAAAAACGAAGTCGGACTTGCAGTGGTTTTAGGCCACGAAATTGCACACGCAATAGCAAAACACAGCAATGAACGTATGAGCCAGCAAATGATAGTGCAATATGGTGCTTCGATTACCGATGCCCTTCTTACAAATAAACCGGCAACAACCCGCGCTACAATTAATACTATTTACGGCATTGGTGCTCAATATGGTGTTATGTTGCCTTATTCGCGTAAGCATGAATATGAAGCAGATCAACTTGGATTGATATTCCTTGCAATGGCAGGTTATGATCCAAATGAAGCTATTACATTTTGGGAACGAATGGCTGCACAATCAAAAAATGCGCCCATGGAATTCATGAGCACACACCCATCGGATGCAAATCGTATTGCCAAACTGAAAGAATTACTGCCGGAAGCATTGAAATATTATAAAAAGTAAGAAAACACCCGTAACCTCTAAAAGGTATAAAAAAACCTTCATTCAATCGAGAATGAAGGTTTTTGCATTATAGTAAATTCTTATTCCACTTACAGATTATGGGTTAACTTACAATTTTTCACCAAAAGCTAAGTCACCTGCATCTCCCAATCCGGGAATAATGTATGAATGTGCATTCAACTCTGGATCTATTGCAGCTGCCCAAACAGTTGTATTTGCTTCGGGAAAATGACCAGCCACATAATCAATTGCCTGCTGACTGGCAATAACTGTTGCCACATGAATGTTTGCCGGCTTCCCTTTTGTAAGCAACGCTCCGTATGCCAACTCCATAGAGCCACCTGTGGCAAGCATTGGGTCAGTAATAATAAGCGTTTTTCCATCTAAACTAGGTGAAGCTATATATTCAATATAAATATCAAATTTCAAAGCATCTTTGTATTTGCGATAGGCCGATACGAAAGCGTTTTCAGCTCGGTCGAAATAACTCAAAAAACCCGTGTGAAATGGCAATCCGGCACGTAAAATCGTGGAGATTACAATATCTTCGGCAATAACTTCGGTTGGTGAAATTCCCAGAGGCGTTTGCACATCCTCGTGCTTATATGTCATTGTTTTACTGATTTCATAAGCCATTATCTCACCAATCCGCTCCATATTTCGGCGAAAACGCATGGAGTCATTCTGAATTTCGACCGAGCGAATTTCTTTAATATAATGATTCAGTACAGAGTTATTTTCCGAGAGGTTGATTATTTTCATACAGATAGTATTGTTTAAAGTTTTGAGTGAAGTCATCCAGTTAGAATAGGTTATACTTCAAGTAATTTAAATTTTTTAGCGTACAAAATTAATGTTTTTTCAAAGAATCCTTACCAGAGATTGAATATTAATTCAAAAAAAGAGGGAATAATACTCCCTCTTCATTTTAAAAATTATTGTAGCGATTAATTTTTGCTATCCTTTTCACGAATTTCTGTTCTACGAATTTTACCACTGATTGTTTTGGGTAAAGTTTCAACAAATTCAATAATACGTGGGTACTTATAAGGTGCAGTAACTGTTTTCACATGTTCCTGAATTTCCTTCACCAACTCATCTCCCGCTTTATCCTTATATTCTTTCGAAAGAATGATTGTAGCTTTCACCAATTGCCCGCGAATTTCGTCGGGAACACCTGTAATAGCACATTCTACAACAGCCGGATGTGTCATCAGAGCACTTTCCACTTCGAATGGCCCGATACGGTAGCCGGAACTTTTAATAACATCGTCGGCACGTCCAACAAACCAAAAATAACCATCTTCGTCGCGCCAGGCAACATCGCCTGTATAATACACATTATCATGCCAGGCTTCATTGGTAAGTTCGGCATTGCGGTAATAACCTTTGAAAAGTCCAACCGGATAACTCTTATCAGTCCGAATTACAATTTGTCCCTGTTCGCCCACTTCAGCCGCACGACCTTCGGGAGTTAGCAAATCAATATCGTAATGCGGATTAATCAATCCCATCGAACCCGGCTTTGGCTCTACCCAGGGCGCTGTAAACAACGAAAGTGTTGTTTCACTCTGTCCGTAACCTTCTTTGAGTTTTATACCTGTAAGCTTCAGGAATTGCTCGTAAACGGCAGGGTTCAATGCTTCACCTGCAATGGTGCAATATTCAAGCGAAGAAAGATCGTAGTTGGTCAAATCTTCGCGAATAAGAAAGCGGAAAATTGTTGGAGGAGCACAAAGCGATGTAATACGATATTTCTGAATCATTTCCAGCATAGCAGCCGGAGTAAATTTCTCGTGATCGTACACAAAAACACACGCACCAACTATCCACTGTCCATACAGTTTTCCCCAAACGGCTTTTAACCAACCAGTATCGGCTATAGTCAGGTGAACGCTTTCTTCATGTAAATTGTGCCAATACTTAGCTGTAATAATGTGAGCCAACGGATAAACACAATCAAGCAACACCATTTTAGGATTACCGGTTGTGCCCGATGTAAAGCTGATAATCAACGGGTCATCATTTTTGTTTACATTAGCAATGGGCGTAAAAGGCTTAGCACTCTCAATGCCTTTGTGGAAATCGAGCCAACCTTCAGAAACCTGAGGACCTACAGAAATAAGCATTTCAACGCTTGGTGATTCGGGCATCGAATCATTGATATGAGTTGTAATTGTTTCCTCGCCTACAGCAATAATGGCTTTAATATCGGCAGCATTATTGCGATAAATCAGGTCTTTTTTTGTCAATAAATGCGTAGCAGGAATAATTACAGCTCCTATTTTATGTAATGCAATAATTGTAAACCAAAATTCGTAACGACGTTTGAGAATTGCCATCACAATATCACCTTTTTTGATACCAAGACTTTGAAAATACGAAGCAGTTTGGTCGCTGTATTTCTTTATTTCGCCAAACGTAAATTCACGACATTCACCCTGGTCGTTCGTCCAAAGTAAAGCGCGTTTGTTGGGTTCTTTGGCAGCCCATGCATCGACAACATCATAGGCAAAGTTGAAATTTTCGGGAACAAGTAATTTGTAGTTTGCTTTGAAATCTTCAAAGTCTTTGAATTCGGTTTGTTGCAGGAACTTTTCTAACATAAGCAATTCTTTAAAGCATTTATTTGAGGGTGCAAAGAAATATCAAAAGATTACGTTTGGCAATAAACAGGGATTAAAATCTCTTTATTTGGGATAAAAACTCGAATTGTGGGATAAAGTTTATAGTATCACAGCCAGAAAACGCACATTTTTTCCATTCAGTGCTTTCATGCCATGTGGTTTTGTTGCATCAAAATAAATACTGTCGCCTTCATTCAACACTAATTCGTTGCCGGCAATTTGAAGTTGCATCGTTCCTTCGAGTACAAGATTAAACTCTTGCCCCGAATGAGTATTCAAATGCATATTTTGATGACATGGCTCTACCGTTACTTCAAACGGCTCAGCTTTTGCATTGCGGAAACCATGTGCCAATGATTGATACTTATAACATTTTGTTCGTTCGATGCTTGTTCCTGTTCCTTTGCGGGTTACAAAGTAAGCCAGAGAATGTGGGTCGGTACCTGAAAAAAGCGCAGAAGCTTCTATACCAAAGGTCTGAGCCACCTCGCAAATAAAGCTCATAGGAATATCGTTTGCACCCGATTCGTAGCGTGCATAGTCCACTTCTGAAACACCACATTTATCAGCAGCCTGAGCAATCGTAAGGTCGAGCGCGTCGCGTAAACCGCGCAACCTTTCAGCAATTTGTTTGATTTGAGTATTCATAGTAGCAGAATTTTGAAATTTGATTTAACTCTTGTGAAATTCTTACTTCAAATGCGAAGCTTTCAGTCCTTTAATCACAGCATTTGTAAAGCCATTGGCTTCCATTTCGTTCAAACCTTTGATGGTAATGCCCCCGGGAGTTGTTACTTTGTCGATTTCCACCTCTGGGTGAGTTCCGTTGGTTTCAAGTAAATCGATGGCACCACGCAAAGTTTGAATAACCACTTCCTTAGCCACATTTGGGTAAATACCCATTTCTACGCCACCTTCCATTGCTGCACGAATGTACCGGAATGCATAGGCGATACCGCAGGAAGAAAGTGCCATAAAAGCATTGAGTTGTGTTTCCGGAACCAAAAATGCTTTGCCAAGCTCGGCAAACAACGACAAAATAAGTTCTTCCTGCTCAGCATTGGCATTGAAAGCCGATATGGTGGAAACGCTTTGCAATACATCGATAGCTGTATTAGGAATGACGCGAAACATGGTTGCATCGGTATCAAAATAATCAGTCAGTTTCGCGAAATCAACACCCGCAGCAATTGAAACAATGATTTGCTTTTTATACTCAATCTTGCTCTCAATTTCTTTAGCAATAACTTCGACAAGCCAGGGTTTCACAGCCAGCACAATAATATCGGCATCTTTAATAATGTCAAGATTAGAACTGTTCACCACTATTTCTGAATCAAATGAATTAATTGCTTGCAGGTTAACCTGCGACACATCGCTCACCCGTATGTTTTTTGCATCGATAAGTGTACCTTTTGACAATCCACGTGCAATGGCTCCTCCCATGTTTCCTGCTCCGATGATAGCAATTTGTAAATTAGCTGTTTTCATTATGTTGTGTTGTTTGTTTTGTTTAAACTATTTTTCTGCAGAAATGCTGACATTGAATGACAAAGATAGAATTTTTTGTTATTTGTTGTATTTATATTTTAAAGAATTTAGCTACCAATTCTACGAACTTGAATTTTTAAGTTTCACTGCAATTTCTTGCTATAAATTCAAATTCAGGCAGCCTCGAATTCCCCAGGGAGTTGCTCCGGGATGATTCAAGTCTGTCAGACGCCAAACCGACTGGAAAGTAAATAAGTGCAGAATGTTTGTAAACCCAATGCCCACTTCCATATAAGGTTTATCCAGCGGATTCATATAGCTCGGGTAATCAAGTTGCGATTTGTGAGCTGTGTTCAAACCTCCATAAGCCAGGTTGAAAGAGCACATTTCGCGTAGATTCAGTTCTTTAATCAATGGAATTTGATTCATAATTAAACCGTTTAGCACCAACTCACTGTGCAGGTTCACGTATTTATCGGCTGCATATTCCATGTAATTCATCATGTTATACTGAAAAGTGCTGTAACCTCCGGTTTCGCTTCCTGGTGGAACCTGAAGCAGTGGATACGGAACGTTTCCCAGAATTAAACCAGCTTCTGCAATGTAGTTCAGTTGCCCAACATCGAGTTTTACGAATTGCCTTACTGCTCCTATAATTTTTCCGTAATTGCCCGATTTGTTGCCAAACTGATATTTTCCCACTTCCAATGTACTGTAAATAACGGGTTTTTTATTTGAAATATAAATCCGTTGCATGTGGTCGTCGTACTTATGTTCTCCAAACGAAAAACGTGTGGAGAATATCGCTGATTGCTGTTGTAGTGAGCTAACAGATACGCCATTGAGCGTCATAGGCATAGAAGGATTGGCAAGCATTTGATTGGAACGAAGAAAGAAATTACTTTCAATATCCGAATTCCATTCGTTGACAAACGAAAGGGAAATCTCTTTTCGTTCACTCATTTTTACTCCCACCTTCATGGCGAGAATCGAACTTGAGATATCGGCATCACCCAGTATCAATGGGTTTTCCCGGAATAAATAGTCGTTGTAATTGTAATCAACCCGTCGATAATCGTTTGTATAATTCAGTCCCAAAACCCGACGTTTTTCTCCCGGCAATTTGAATTGTGCCATGCCGGAGTATTTTACCGATTGGTTTCTAAATCCGTAACCTACATAACCGCCCAAAGATATATTTTTCCACAGATTTTCGTTGGTTCTGAGTGGTAATGTCAGACGCAATCCTTCCAAATCGGTTACCCTGATTATCTGTTCTACTTTGCCAATATCTATTTTCCCAACCTGCATATAACCTGTAAACATCACATCGGCAATCCATTTGGCTGTGCGAAGCAAAGGTGTGTTGTTCAAATCCTTCAGCTTATCATCAAGAGTCTCTTTGCTATAATTGCTTTGAGCAAAACTGGATGATTTAGAAATCGTTGAGTCAATTGACTGGTAAGTTGCTGTCCGTTTTACAAAGATCTCAGGTCTTGAATGTAAGCTGTCAGCCAATAATTCGAAGTTCATATTCAAAGCCATTTCTTCCGACTGACGTGTCCAACGATTAGTTGATTGCTCACCAAATTTTTCGAAAATTCTCAGATTATGAATGTAATTGATGTTAGCCTGATTGGGTAATTCTGCTTCAATTTGTGTCAGTGCAAGGGAAGCTGAATCAATATGCATTTTACCATTGAAAGCCAGGTTCTTGGCATTTTTAGTTCTGAAATGGATTTCGTATTGCTTTCCTGAAGGCGTTTGAACGCTGTCTGCCAAATAATAATCGTAATAAGCATTTGCCACATTCGAGAGCGGACTCACCATGCTTTTTCCAAACACAGTAACAACATTATCGTAGAAATTCAATTCGGCAGAGAGCTCACCAACTAACCCCTCAACAATTTTCTTTCCAACCTCGGGTGAAGAAAAAATTTCTTTCGAAAGTTGTTTTTTCTCATAAAAAGCTAACTGATAACTACACTCATCCATGTAAATCGGAATAACGAGCGATGAGTCAATTTTTGATATGTTTCCTTTTTTCAGTTGGTCAAAGAATTTTTTACTCCATTGCCTTTGATTTATTTTGCTCAACAAAACCAGATTTTGTTCGGTGCTTTTGGCTTTGAATTTCGGCTGACGAGTTACATCGTTTACTTTTTTCATCAGTTGTACCCGCCGCATCAGTTCCAACGCCGGATTTGCTCCCGGAATAACAAAAACCTCCTGCAATAAGGTGTTATCTTCTTCCAATTGAACATCTATACCAACACTTTGGCCCGGCTTTAATTTTATTTGTTCCTGCTTAAAACCAACACATGAAAATATAAGCGTATTGTAGTTTCCGGAAGTGCGAATCACGAAATAGCCCTCTTCATTCGACTGGACAACCTGAGGCGAATTTTTAAAAAAAATATTAACCTGCTGGATGGGGGTTTTATCTCCCCGGTTTAAAACCTGTCCCACAACAACTGTTTCTTCTTTGGCAAACAAAGCAGTGGTTGAAAACAACAACAAGGCGACTGTCAGTATTCTGACAATCAACAAACGTTGAATAATTTGATTTTTATCTTTCAAAACGATTTTATTTTTGTGATTCATCTGCGGTTTTCTTTCGGTAAACCGGATGACATTCTAATACTGTTTGACGCAAAAAATGCACGTCAATATGTGTGTAAAGTTCTGTTGTAGTGATAGATTCGTGTCCGAGCAGTTGTTGGATGGCACGCAAATTGGCTCCGTTTTCGAGCAAATGTGTTGCAAATGAATGACGAAAAGTATGCGGACTCACATTTTTATGAATACCGGCCAACTCAGCCAAATCCTTCACAATTTTAAATATCATATCCCGCGTCAGCTTAGATCCCCTGCGATTAAGAAACAAAACATCCTCGCTTCCCTTTTTTATATTCAACAGATTTCTGTCAATTTTCCACAATGCAATTTGCTTCAACGATTGTGGCGAAAGTGGAACAAGACGTTGTTTGCTTCCTTTTCCTTCCACCAACATATACCCTTCCTCAAGGTATAATTTCGACATTTGTAGATTTATCAGTTCGGATACACGTAAACCTGAGCCGTAAAGGACTTCGATGATGGATTTATTACGCTGCCCTTCGGGTTTCGAGAGGTCAATAGCCGCAACAATTTCGTCAATTTCTTTGATTGAAAGCACTTCAGGTAGTCGTAAACCTATTTTGGGACTTTCGAGCAATTCCGTTGGGTCATTATCAAGGATATTTCTGTAAATCAGAAAATGATAGAACGCTTTTATGCTCGACAAAATACGGGCCTGCGAACGTGGATGAATTCCAAGGGTGCTTATTTCGATAATGAAATCCCGCAATACCTCTGTTGTGGCGTTTTCGAGCGAGATATGTGCATCTGCTAAATATCCCGACAGTTTCTGCAAATCGCGTTCGTAGGCTTCTATCGTATTGTTTGACAGGCTTTTTTCGAATTTCAAATACAAATGATAATCATCCTGAACAGGGAGCATTTTAGTAACAGTTGACAGTGAACGTTGAACAGTTATCAGTTCAATTAATTTTTGCGTTGCAAAGGTATTAAATTCTGTCGAGATAATAGGAAAAGGCTCCTTTTATTCCTGTTGCTGATACACGCGAACATAGTCGACTTCGAAGGTAATCGGGAACTTGCTGTGTGATGGATCGCCACCGTTCTCGCCGAGTGCCAGATTCAGTAAGAGATATTGAGGTTGAAGAAATGGTTTTGTACCGTCGGGATTAGTCGTTTCACTTACGAGGGTTGTGTTAAGCAATACATTATCGACATACAGATTTATTGAATCTTTGGTCCAATCCATTCGCCATACATGGTACTTTCTACTCCACTTTTTGTCATTTTTCAGAAAATCAGCAATTGGTTTTTTAGATCCATCCCATTTGGCCGTCCATCGCCTATCGCTCCCACTCGCCACATTGGCCAGAATGGACGGGACATTATCAGGACGATAAAACTCAAGCATATCAATTTCACCGGACGAAGGCCACTCGTATTTTTCGCCAAGCAACCAAATAGCAGGCCACGACCCCATAGCTGTATCGATGCGTGCCCGAACCTCAAAACGGCCAAACAGCCAGCTTTTTTTTCTGCTTGTTGTAATACTTGAGGATGTATAACTCACTTTCTCCCTGCTTTTTTTCCAGTTTTTGCTATCGGTGACGTAATTTGGATTCGGGAAATCTGCCCTTTTACCTTCAATTAGCAACCGACCATCCTTACAATTAGCATTTTCACTCTGATACCATTGAAGCTCATGATTGCGCGCAAAACCCTGCTCGTAATTCCAGATTGTAGAATCGGGTTTGCCTTCGTAATTAAACTCCTCGCTAAATACCAACTTCATACCAGCATAATTGCGGGGTTTAGCATAATCCGGTGAGAATGGATTTTCGGCAAAAGTGATTCCAGGAAGTAGAACTAATACTAAAAATATAGTTTGCTTCATATGGTTAAAATATTTGTTAGAGTCTTTGAAAAATTTAGTCGACAATAATCATGCAAATATATTAAAAAATATCGTGTGAAATTAAATTGAGTTCAGATTCATTGTTTGTTTAAAATGAATATCGGAAGTTTAATCTTTATGAAAAATCAAATTCATCACACACGCATTAAACTTATTTTTGAATAAATATTCTATCTTTGTCGCTCTTAATTTTCAATCAGACATTATAAAAAAATAAAAAGATGAAACTCAACAAACAACTTCTTACATTCTGTTTATTGGCGATAACGGTAAGTACTTATGCCTACGATGCAGTAGGGCACCGTATTGTAGCCGACATTGCATATCAGAACCTAACTGAAAAAACGCGTATCCAATTGGATAATCTACTCGGAAAACATGGCATTGTGTACGAAGCAACCTGGGCTGACGAAATTCGCAGCGATAAAAAATACAGCTACAGCTACCAATGGCATTATCAGGACTTGGACGATAATATGACTTCTGTTGACATCCAAAAATTGCTGAAAAATCCAAAATCGGAGGGTGAGCATTTATTTTTTGCAATCGACACATTAAGCACACGCTTGAAAAAAGATAAAACTGATCTTGAAGCACTAAAATTTCTTGTTCATTTTATTGGAGATTTACACCAACCCATGCATTTAGGTCGCAAAACAGACAAAGGCGGAAACGGTGTAGAGTATAACTGGTTTGGGAAAAAAACAAATCTACATGCTACCTGGGACGGATTGCTGATTGAAAACCAACGCATGTCGTACTCCGAATACAGTCAATATCTACAGGATAAATTCGAACCCCGTAAAGCAGAATTCAAAAAACACGGTTTATTGCAATCAATTGAAGCTTCGTATGCTGTTCAGAATTTAATTTACAGCTATGATTATACTGACACAAGTAACTACCATTATGCTTATTTCTTTTCCGATAAGCTAGACGAAATGTTATATCGTGGAGGAATTCAATTGGCTAATATCCTGAATAGTATTTATAAATAATCACTCGCTAATAAATTTAAAAGAGTCGCTTGTTATCCTGAATAACAAGCGACTCTTTTGTTAAATACAATGGTGTGCTTTACTATTTCCAGACCAATGTATTGAATGATTTTGCTTTCACAAACACACTCACTGTTTTTTCTGCAACAGCTACTTTCATTGTTTTATCTGTGTCTGCCGTATTTACCAATATCAGAACTGTTGTTCCATCAGGGTTTATAAAGGCGAGATGATCCTTTCCTCCCGAGGTCTTAAGGCGGTAAGCACCCGCTTGTATAAAATGGCTAAGGTGCTTCATGATAAAATATTCAGGATAATAAATAACTGATTTGGTATTTTTATCTACCGAAATAAGCATGTTTTGGTACCAGTCCCAGGTACTTTTACCACTTGGATCGAGCACCATATTCCAATACATATACGAGTTGACACCACTGTTGAGGTAATGATTAATCAGACTCCAGGTGTATTCGGCCGATTTCCAGTTTTTCTCACCATTGCCACATTCCGACTCAGTTTGCATATAGTGGTACTGAGGATATTCTTTGGTAATAAGTGGAATGGCTTTCTTGGCATCCCATTGTACGCCCACACCTGTGATGTATTTAGCAGCTTCTTTGTCGTTGAGAACCGTGCGCATATAATTTGGATCTGCACCGTTTACCGTTCCCAGCCATATTTCAGTAGAAAGACTATCTTTTTTAAACTGAGGTCCCAATGCACTACGAATAAAATAGGCCAAATCTTCGGCGCGCCATGTACAGCTTGACCAATGTGGCGAATAGACAATCTCGTTTTGCACACATAAAGCACTCAGGTTAATGCCTTCTTTCCGATAAGCCTGTACAAATTTTGACAGATACAGCGCATACGCTTTTAGATAAGATGTTTCCATTCGGAATGCCGTTGAGTTATTCAAAACTTCCTTTTCGGGAGTTACTCCATTGCTCTGTCCGTTTATTTTTCCGCCATGAAGTGCGTAATGGTTGTTCACCTTCATCCATGCCGGTGGAGACCATGGCGATGCCCAAAGCTTCAAATCAGGACGAATTTTAAGGGCTTCTTTTATGTAAGGAATAAGGATATATCGATCACGATCGATATTGAAATTTCCCATTGTAAAATCCTCCGGTACATCGTTGTACGAATAATAGCTCAGCGAATAGTCGTTGGCAGCCACAGGCATGCGGCAAATGTTGAAGTTTGCCCCAGCAGTCGTAAACAACTCTTTCAGGATTTTCTCCCGTTCTGCAGGTGTAATACTTAGCAGCGCTTCCCACCCTATCTCGTTGAAACAACCTCCAAATCCATCGATTTGTTGAAGTTTATCGGATGGATAAATGGTTATATCAACTTGTTCAGAGGTTTTAGAAGGTTGAAAGGTTACTGCTTTCTGTTGCACCCATCTGGCTTGCTCGGTTGAAGAAGTCCATTGAACGGTCTGGGCATTCAGTCTCAAAAGAGATACAAGTAAAACAAATAAAAAAAGATGTTTTTTGCACGGTTTCATTCTCGATTGTATCTCTAATTTATTAAATAATTATTTTGTTGTTTTGATATTCGTCATAGCATCCGGTAAACCCTCACAGCTTACTGTCAACTTTATATTTCCGGCATTGTGTGTACTTTTAATCACCACCATGGCACGACCTTTCCAGGCTTTTCGGGTATTGCTCACGTACATATCAGGGTCGTTCAATCGGGCATTGTCCACCCCGGCAATTACTCCCGGGCCTTCTACTTTGAAATGAAGTTGGTTTTCAGCATTGGGTTGTAAATTGCCATTGGCATCGGTCAGTTCTACAATTACAAATGCCAAATCCTGTCCGTTGGCCTTTAGTTGTTTTTGTTCGGCTTTCAAGCGTATGTTGGAAAGCTGTCCGGCCGTTTTCAGTATTTTCGACTCAACCTCTTTATTATTATCAACTCCTACAGCTTTCAATGTTCCTTCGGCGTAAGGCACTGCAAATACCGCTTTGAATTCCTGCGCTTTGGTAGTTGGTTTTTCTCCAATAAGTTTACCGTTCAGGTAGAGTCGAACGCTTGGATATTTCGAGTACACTTCCACTTCCAACGGTTTTCCCAGCATTCCCGGCCATGTCCAGCTTTCCCACGTTGGCCATACCGACCACAAGGTTTCTTTGATCACGCCGTTGTCAGGATTTGGTTCCTTTACAGCCAGGTATAGTTTTTCAGTATCGTTCCAAAGCATGTTCCGGTAGTGCGAAATTGGTTTTCGCCAACCGAGTAAATCCACATCGCCGCAATATGCACCGTGCCACGGAAAGAAATCATTCTCCCAATGTTCGCCTTTTGGTTCGCCGGGATAATACCAGCGCCCAATGCCCGATTCGCCCAGATAATCCAATGCTGTCCACACAATGTCGCCAATCACATAAGGCTGCGTTTGCACTGCATTCCAGTTTTTAAATGCTTCGCGTGGATACGATTCTGTTTGCAGAATCACCCGGGATGGTACCCGCTGGTGGTCTTTTTCCGATTCGTGTAACTGGTAATTATAACCGCAAATATCATGTTCGGCCATCAAAGGGTCAAATACCGACCAACCTTCGTTCCAGGTTGTCATGGCCGACGTTACGGGACGTGTTGTATCAATGGCTTTTACATATCCAACAAGTAATTTTGCTGTTTGAACAGCTTCAGGTTTTGTGCGTTCAATGATTTCATTGCCAATGCTCCACATCACTACAGAAGGATGATTGCGATCGCGGAGAACCATGGATTGTATATCGCGTTGTGCCCATGTATCGAATAGTTTTGCGTAATCGTGTGCATTTTTTTCGGTTCGCCATCCATCAAATGCTTCGTCGATTACCAACAATCCTAACTGATCGCAGGCATTCAGGAAAGCTTCCGAAGGTGGATTATGCGACGTACGAACAGTATTGAAGCCGGCAGCTTTCAACAATTCCACTCTTCTGAACTCGGCTCTGTCGTAAGCGGCAGCACCCAGACAGCCATTGTCGTGATGCACACAACCCCCATGCAGTTTGATGGTTTTGCCATTCAGCACAAAGCCCTTATCCGCAGCATATTCAATGGTACGGACACCAAATTCGCTCGTATAGTTGTCAATCACTTGTCCTTGTTTAATCTGAACAACAACATTATACAAATAGGGCGTTTGTGGCGACCAAAGAACAGGGTCAGCAATGGATAAAATCTGAACAATTTCTTTCTCTGCATTGGGTGGAATTAGTGCTCCCAGTCGTTGAATTCCGACTTTTTTTTGGTTCTGTGTTTTCAAATCGGTCATCAACCATATCCGATGTGGCTCGTCCGTTTCGTTTTTAATCCGGGTTTTTACATACACTATTGCCTTGGAGTCAGATACCTGTGGCGTACTAGTTGTCACACCCCAATGCGCTATGTGAACAGGTTCGGTAACGTTGAGCCACACATGACGGTAAATACCCGAACCACTATACCAACGGCAGTTGATTTGCTGCGAATTATCCACACGAACGGCAATCACGTTTTTTTCTCCAAAACGAATAAAGGGCGTAAGGTCATAATTGAACGGAGTATAACCATAGGGATGAATGCCCATCGATTTGCCATTGACAAACACTTCGGAATTCATATACACGCCTTCGAAATAAATGGAAACGCGCTTCCCGTCCCAATTGGCAGGCACATCAAATGCTTTGCGGTACCAACCAATTCCGGCGGGGAAATATCCTCCGGCACCTTTCATGGGGTTGTTGATATCTGTTTTACCTTCAATGCTCCAGTCGTGAGGCAAATCCAACCTTCGCCAGGTGTCATCGTTATAGCCCGGAGCATTAGCTTCAGGAGTATCGCCGGGGTTGAATTTCCAGTTGTAGTCGAATAATTGCTTACGCTCAATGTCAGTTTGTTTCTGAGCTGTCAATCCGGTGCATCCCAATAATAAAAGTACGGCTGTTGCAAAAATCTTAATGTGTTTATGCATATCTATTATTCTTTCGATTCAAAATTGTATTCGCCCGATCCCACTTCATAAACAGCCCTGTCCTTTTCCAACCGCAGAAATTTAATTCCTTCCGATTTAGAAGCACGAACACCATTCTCAGTAACAGTATTTTCTGTTACTGCAGGAATATACACTGTAGCAGAAGTATTAGCAGGTATGCTAAGTTTAAGATCAAATATAGCATTGTCACGTTTCCATTCAACGCGGATCGTTCCGCTTACCGTTTTGTACGAACCTTTTACCCATTTCAGATCACCAACAGGCATGGGTTTGATGATAGATTTGCGGAAACCGGCTCCATCAGCTTCCACACCTATTCCCAATAAATCGTGGAAAAACCATTCATTGATTTGGCCTGACATAAAGTGGTTCTGCGAACCGAAGCTTCCCACACCGGCATCCCATTTCTCTGTAAGTGCTGTAGCACCTTTTTTTATCTGATAACCATAACCTGGTTTATCGGTCTGATTATTCATCGCGTAAATCAAATCCGAGTGACCTTCCTGCGCCAGCGCTCCGAGTAAAAAGCGATAGCCCACTTCGCCCGAAGTAAAGGCATTGCCCCTTCTGCGGATATCAGCAACCAACGAGTCTGCCAGTGTTTTCCGGTTTTGTGGATCTACAATGCCCAGAAACAACGGCATAGCGCAGGTAGTGTTGGAACCTGTAGCATAAATGCCTTTTTCGGGTTTATAAAACTCTGTATTGAAAGCCTGTCGGATGGCTTTGGTGCGCTCTTCATAGAATTTAGCATCCTCCCTTTTGCCCAAAACAGAAGCTATCTGCGACATGATTTGGTTGTCGTAAAAGAAGATAGCCGTAGCAGTAAACGACACGGGAGTAAGTTGCGATCCCCAGGCCGGTTTCGGACCAATATCATACCAGTCGCCCAATCCGGCATTGATAATATAGTTTTTCGATGAAGCATCAAGGAAAGCAACATATCGTTTCATTTGGTTGTAATAACGACTAAGCATCGATAAATCTCCGGTAAAAAGATATTGTTGCCAGGGCACAATGATAAATGAACTGCCCCATTCGGGCGAGTTGCGGAAACCGTTGTTGATATCGGGAGTAACAATGAAGAATTCAGGTGCAATATTGGGAATCAGTCCATTCTCCAACTGACAATCGGCCATGTCGTTCATAGCTTTGCGGTAATTTGTCGACAAATCGAAGTTATACCGCAATGAAGGACCATTGAGATGATATTGCTCCAACCATCCCTGTTTTTCGCGAGCGGGACAATCGGTCAGTATCGACATCATATTGCTCCGCTGTGCCCAGCGAACTAATTTGTAGATGTTGTTGAACAGTTCGTTGGAACAGGAGAATGTACCAATAGGCTCTGCAGATGAATGCACCACCAGCCCTTTGAGCATTTCTAGGGTTAGTAGCACACTGTCGCCTTTAGCCGGAAAAAGCTCCACCTGCAAATAACGTCCTCCCTGATAGAAAAACTGGGGAATCCAGTGCTCGCTTTTGTTGCTTGTAGCAATTGTATATTGCCACCAGGCCGGACGCACACCATCCTGCGTAGCCGATGTGCGATCCACCGTGCCGTCTGCCTTCAGTAATTCTGAAGGAATAATCCGAACCGAAGCACCTGCAGGTCCTTTCACCCGTATTTCGGGAATCACCGA
>Ga0302215_10000163_pt1 | contig 50916 bp, 40 predicted proteins | sample II_Fen_N3_1_FD_194580 | JGI IMG/M metagenome (GOLD analysis project Ga0302215, IMG submission 194580) | Peat permafrost microbial communities from Stordalen Mire near Abisko, Sweden - II_Fen_N3_1 | ecosystem: Environmental > Terrestrial > Soil > Wetlands > Permafrost | place: Sweden: Abisko... | reverse complement strand
TAAGATATGCCTGAATCTTTTAAAAAATGATTCTCTCAAAGCAAGTATCAAAGGAAAAAGAAAAGCGGCTGGTTGGGAGAATAGCTATTTGCTCCAACTCATAAAATTTTAATGCGTCAGCCCTGGGGTAATCTCCATGCCAAACGGATAGTAATCGATCTGCCCCGATACCACCGGGGGCACCGGTGTAGTGTTGTAAACTGTTGCGATACTGTTAGACACATTCGCACGCGTATTTCCCTGATAGTCTTTCAGCGAATAGCAATATTTCAATGAATACATATTATTGAACGAACCGCCTGATTGTAAATATCCTTCGGGTAATAAAAGTTTGTCGATTAACTTATTCTTATAGATATGCCCGTTTGAATACTGGATGGAGTCTTTTTTCAGCACATTGCTTGGCAGATTCTCTGCCGAGCTGCCCAGCGGAATTTGCAGTGGGTTGAGTGCCGTAATGTATTTTGCCTGATGTTTCACCCCGGTGGCATCATACTTGTACTCTATTTTATTACCGTTCATAAAATAGATTTTCTCGGGGAGATTCAGCAGGTTATACTTAATCAGGGCAATGCCTTTGTTGGCATTGGCTGTCATATTACCATTTTTATCGTAGAGGTATTCTTTGCCCAGCGTGGTATTCTGATCTTTGAAATCATTCTTAGCTAAAACTAAGATTTGGTTCTGTGGGGCATCTTGCGATGTCAGGAGCTGATTACCGCTGAATGTATTGATCAGGACATCAATCAGGTTGCCTTCCTGAATACCGCCGCCGGTCAAAGCTAAATTGTAACATCCACGCCGGTTCAACGAAGTGATATTGCCATTTTTGTCGTATTGCCCCACCTCCTCGGTATATTTTTCGTCGGGCGAATACCTGGCTTTCGTCATCCGGTTCAGGGCATCGTATGTGAAATCGTACTCTTTGTTTTGAGTGGTGGCCGTGCCCCAGGTAATGGCTCCTATGCTGCCATTGAAATAGGCAGGTTTGCCGCCCGTCCCGTCCTGATAATACAAGGTTTGGGCAAAAAGCGGTGAACTGATTGATTTCAACTGGTTATGGATATTGTAGGTGTAGTCTATGTTCTCCACCCTGCCTAAAGTCCCAACCCCGCCGTGAAGTATCTTTCTGCTCGGGCGGCCCAGTTCATCATATTGTATGGAGCAAAGCCACAATGAGTCAACCATACCGGCGCTTGCCAGCCTGCTCCATACATCGGTAAGCCGGTTGGCAAAATCGTACTTGAAGCTATAAAACATACAGGTTGGATTGGACGCATCAAAGCTTACGCTGTGTAACACCTGTTTTTTCAGCACTTTCCCGCTGAAACTATAGGCAGAATACTGCCTGTCATACCCTTTTAAATCATTATAGGCAAGTGATTGCACCACCTGCCCCTTATCATCGTAATACAGGGCCGTAAGCATTTCCACCGATTTGTCGAGCATGGCCACCGAAGTACCCGTAAGCATTCCCTGTGTGGCAATATCCACGCCATCAACCACTTTTTTGTATTTTGTACCATAACCGGAAAGACCACTATAAGTCAAATTGGACTTTATAGCCGAATAGGCCGGTATAGTCAGGTAATCGTAACTGTCGTAAAAGTTTTGGGTAAGTAGCACCGTATTGCTGCAGTAGGTAGTAAAGGTACTGCTGTTTGTATAACCTATATGCGGTTGGTAGGTTTCCACCATGGTAGCACTGTTGTAAGCACTTTGTATTGCAGCCACTTTGGTGGCATCGGCAATGGTCGTTGTACCGCTTTGTATAAGTCGGTCGAGCACATCGTATTTGTAATATGTCCATTGCTTACTGTCGCGTTGGTTACCATCCTGCGAAAAGATGAGGTGATTGGCTTGGTCGTACATCATGAAGTTCCAGTCCTTGCCGGGCAGTTTTTTGGCTGTGCAGCGTCCTTTTTCATCGTATTTGTAAATGGTGGCATATTGAGCCAAGGGGTCGTTGTCGCCGTTAATAGCCGTTCCCAGCGAATAGGTGGTACTTGCCGTAGACATTAGGTCCGAAGCTTTGGGCGAAAGTACAAAACGCAACTGCCCCATATCGTCATATACATAATAGGTATCATGGTTCTCGCCGCTTTTTACTGCCCGTTGCAGTAGAGTACGCCCGAAAGCATCGGTAAAGGCATAGGTGGTGTGGCCGTCTTCGTCGGTACTTTGAACAACGTTAGCGTTGTATGTCTCAAACCTGTCGTTGTACAACACTACATTGTCACCATCCACTCCATACTGTCTTATAACCAATTGCGGGTTTGTAATATCATCCAGCACCAAGTCTTGTTTTTGGGTCTTATTGCCGTTGTGCCAGGCAGCTCCGGGAGTGCAAAGTTCCAATCGTCCTCCTGCCGCTGTTGTTGATTCCATATCCGTAGGCCGGGTAATAGTACTATAGGGCATTGCATCGGCATAGTAAGTCTTTGCCTGCTGCATCACGGTAGCCGGATCGGGTATGGCTGTTGAGGTTATAGGTGTTGGCAACCATTGGTTGGATACCTGCCCGTAGCAATCGTAATTCTGCACCGATACCAAATCCTGTTTGGTGGGTGTAACCGCTTTTTGTACAGTTATACTGGGATTCCCCAGTCCATCGGTGTATTGTATATTTATCAAACTATTGTTGGAATTCAACTGCGTAGCATCGGTAGTGGCAGTTAAAGGTACGGTAGTTTTTATACTATTTTTGGCTGTTGGCACACTCAGGTCAGTAGCTTGTGTGGGTTGTACCAACAATAGGGCTGGTAGCAATAGCAGCAACAGGGGTTTATATATATTTTTAATTTTCATATTTTACATTTTTTTAGACTGCCCCCAACCCCTAAAGGGGCGTAAGAGTGGTGCGCAAAAGGAGTTACGTTGTACAAATTATTGTATTAAACGAAACTATTTTACATCCCCTTTAGGGGCTTGGGGTTGTTAGTTATTGTACATTAAAATTATACTCCATCGTTTGAAGTATCTTCCCATTAGTATCCTTTATGCATTTCAACCGCCCTAACACATCATATTCCTTAGTAGTAGTCACTCCATTGGGAGTGGTAACGGAAGTTACCCCGAACTTCGGATCGTAGGTATAACTGTTGATTTGTGTGTTTGGCAGCAGTTTACGCAGCTTCAAAAAATCGGCTGGTGTCGACAAGTTAGAACTGGTTATTTGGGTGCTTAAAGCATCATAGGTACAATTCTTTACCTCCATTAAAGGTTGCCAGGTAGCATCATCGTAATACGTAGACATATAGAGAACATAGGGGGAACCTTCATTGTGGTATTGCAATAAATTCCCATGAGTGTCGTATTGATCAAAAGTGGTTTTAAGTTTGAAGCGCGAATCTCCCTTATCCCAGTTAAAAGTGGGATGTATATAGGTTGTTGAGTCTATAGGGCTCGATATTTCAAGTGCGTACACTTCACTGGGTTTTAGTATCCATCTAGGCCTATTAGCAGTAAGCGATGGTACTGCCTGATATGCATATTTCGTATATTCTGCCGCTATTACTTTGCCGTTCTTTTTTACCACTTTTTCTACAGGTGCATTTTGGGCGTAATGCCCAAAATGGTAATCCAGATTCCCCGTAATATGTTCTAATTCTTTTTGGTCATAAAAATCACCGGTATATTTATAAGAGGTGGTAGTACTGTTGTAATTAGCATCACTTACATCATCAACAATAGCATCAGAAGCTATCGAACTGTAATTCAGTGTAGGCTCCATTACACTCATTTCGGTTAAGTTATTTGTGCTGTAATTATACTTATAGGTAGTTTTAGTTATAAATCCGTTTACTATTGTCATTTTTCTGGCCAGTTTATATTGGGAATATCGGGTAGCATAATTAGACCATAGATTGTAAACTCTTTTAGTTGAAGTTTGATCGAGATATTGGAAGGAATATGAAAAATAACGGGTCATTTTTGTTTCCGGTCCATTTTCATAGTCATAGCTTGTATTGCTTGTTTCATGCTGTTGGGCATCATATTTTACACAACGAGTCATTTTGCCGGCTTCGTTTATGTTATTATATACATAATGAGGATCTTCACCAGTCATATCTGTGTCTGTTATATAATTTATGAATTTATAATTTGTAGCCCCCAACGAGCTTGTTGTGCCCGAATCGCCGTCTTTACTTTGTATCACCCACACCGATGAGTAACCTACCTCCTGGCTTTTTATGGTCGAATTGGGCAGTTGAGCTGGAGTTGTACAATCGTACTCCGATTCCTTTTTTATCCTATATATATAACCATAGCGGGGTATCTCATCTTTCTGCACAGTTCTAATATCCCTACTTATTATTCCGGTCGATCCATTGGATCCGGCTTTTGTCGGATCTAATTCAGGAAAGCCATCTGTATAAAAATAGTTTGTTATTTGCGCTCTATCGGTAGCGGAACCTTTAGAGACTTGTTTCTTTATTCTGAATCCATCAGACATGGTTGTAAGACCAGTACGCACCATATGAGTTGGAGGTGCTATCATTAGATTATTCGGTGCATAATTATTATATTGACTGGTAGCTAAATCAATAAAATAAGTATTATTTTCAAATTCAAAACTGCTGGTTCCTCCTGTCGGATAGGTTATAGTATTAAGGACTGAAGGCACCAATGTATTATCATTGGCGACATAGCTAAATTGATAGGCTGGCAATGGAGTGGCAGTGCTACCGCTAATTGCCGATTCCTGAACCGATTGCAGTTTTAATGCTTCGGTGGAGTTTTCGGTATAGGTTAAATCAAATTTTTTAAAGTCTACATCAGAACCACTATTATTAGGGGCATTCAATGCAATTTCGTCCAGTTTATAGTCTACGCTGCCGTTAGAAGCCGGATATCTTATTGCCTTGGAAGCCGACCTAATAAAATTGACCACCACAGGACTTAAAGTACTCGATATGCTAGATAAATACACCGGCTCAATGTAATAGCTATCTATTGTAGAAGAGGTAGAAACAACGCTGAACGGTGGATAGTAGCCGCCACCTATTCCATACATCCCATTAGTGCTTGAGTATATAGTACTCTTTTTATTTATATAGTAATTGTAATTAAATTCAGCTCCATTTTGGTAGCTAAAATTAATTTGGTCGCCTTCGGGCGATTCTATTTGCGTGAGATACCATGAGGTAGAAATCTTGGGTTGAGAGTTATAAGCGCTATATTCCGTTGCGTAATCAGAACCAAACGTATAGGTTACGCCATCAGGGGTTTCAAGGATGAATTCGGTTAAATTACCACTCACAATAGTTGGATAAATCTTAAAACTTACATCGGAGAAAATCTTCCACTTGCCCCGATAAAAAAGGAAAGTACCCGAATATCCACAAAAGTTAAACGTAAATTCATCTTCACCGGATTCGTATAATGAGCTATACATCACGTCCGGATCAGCTGGGTGCGCTTTTGCGAACACTGAATCGGGGCGAAACTTAGGATCGTAATTCCTGAAATTTCCAGCCTGCTTCCCGGTACTCTCTGGCGTTTCATCGGGTATTTCATTTACACTCCGTGTAATAACCCCACCTGCGTTCAGGGTCCAGCCCAGTCCCGTAAAGCCTGGATGACATTCGGCTAAACTGGTGGCATCAAGCGTATAACTCGGCTCTACATATGAATAAAGATTGTTGTCATCAAGAGGGGATGCTACATATCGTTTTCTGGCTGCAATTATGTCCACGGGGCTATAATTTAAGGAAATAGGAACACTCAAGTGTTTTGACTCAAAAGTATAAATAGGAATGGAGATGTTGTGCCTTCCACGGAATAAATCAACATTCACATTCTGATAATTAACAGCATTTGTTGTCACCGATCCTTCGGGATTTTCATTTTGTTGTGCCTGTAGCAGCCCTGTACAAAAGAGTATTGCTGCAAGGGCAATTGGTTTGAGTTTGGAATTCATTTTTTCTTATCTAAGTTTTATTAATTCGTAAGTATATTCTATTTGGTTGCTGTTCAGCATAGGGTTTGTTTTGTAATTGTTTGATTTTTGGCTCGACTAGCGTTATGCCAGGCAAGAATTATTTGCCGTCCCTTTTAAGGGACGGATGAAAGATGACACATATATATTGGCTTTAGCCGAATATAACTATTTTTATTTTGTTTGGCTTAAGCCAATTTACCTTCTGTTTGTAGTCCGTCCCTTAAAAGGGACGGCAATTGATATTCAATAAGAATGTTTCTTACTTGTTTATATCTTGATAATCGTCCGTTTATACACTTTGTCGTTCACTTTGATATACAAGCCATAATCGCCGGCATGTAATCCGCTCATCGAAATTTGCTGTTGTTGATTTCCGGCAGATAGATTTCTTGCAGGTATGTTTGCCCACGGACGTCCGCTAATATCACAGATTAGAAAAGATACCCGGGCATCCACAGATAATTCATAATTTACTATCAAATTAGTTGTCACCGGATTAGGATAGGTGTTGCAATTGATCAGCAGATTATCCAGGTTAACCGCATCGTCTTGTATCTTGATATTTGCCAGGTCTTCTGGTAGTTGTTCTCTATTTATCGTTGAGAAATAAAACGAGGTGGAAAAATTGTCCAAGGCACTGTCGTTTCGCAAGGTATACGTTTTAACGGTTTCAAATTGCGGGTAGCGGCTGCCACGAACATACCACTGATAGGTTTCCATACGCATGTTGGCATCCATATTGGTACTATCCGTGCCTATGTCCGAAAATTCCTTTGTACGAAGTACCCGTAACACATTTTTCAGGGTGTCGCCATCGGGAGTTATGAGTTTACCCGTTGCATCCGCACTTATTTTGGTGTATCCTTCGGCTGCCAGATCCACCGTTTGGCAGTACGATCCTGTGCCGACAAAGGCAGCTCCCAATGTGTCGCCGTAATGGAGTGGGAATCGTAGCAACGCTTCTGGTTGATGGTAGTGCATGGTGGTAGTACGGTTCTCGTATCCGGTAAGCCAAAGTGTATCTTGTCTGAGCAGGTAACGGTACTGTGTTTCGTGTTCAAAACCAGTTACCTGAGTGGTGTCACCAGTGGTGGTATTGAAATAAGTCAATTGGTATTTTTCGTTTATCATGTTTACATGCGAAAAATCCCACGTAATGTCTTTGCCGGATGCACCGGGGTCTTTAAATTCTACTTGCTGTTTGATAATGACATCACCGTTTCGGAAAAAATTTCGGTGACCGGTTAGGGTTTGCGCTTGCAGGCTGAGAGCTGCGAAGCAGACAATGAAAAGTGAGAGGTGTTTCATAATTGACAGTTGATAGTTGATAGTTCGTTTATTATTGAGGCGGTAACTTGGAGCCATATTCGCAATTAAGGCTTGCGTATATTGTACCGGACTTCGTAACTAAGCAATGAGGGACATCGTAACTAAGTGTTGATACCCATCGTAACAAAGAGTAGGGTGTCTTCGCTTAGTTCTGAAGACACCCTACATAATTAATTATTTTACTGTAAGTATTTTATCGAGTACCGATGTTCGCGGTTCTTTCAGCAAAACGCTGCCTCCAAACTGACTTGCCACCTCCAGCGTATACGTGCCGGCAGCCAGTGCAGGGGTAATGATTACCAATTCCGATGGGTTATTGGTCACTATTTCATCAGCTTCTACTTTAGTACGCTCGGCTGTGGCTTGGTTTACAAAAAACACACCTACAGCGGAATTGTCGCCAGCCAGTTTCAGTTTATACCCTTTAATGCGCAAGTTACGATTAGGAGTGAGAAGGTCGTTTACCGAGCCGGTTTTTACGTCGGTAACTTGCGATACAGTAATACTGCTATCACCCACCCCTGTAATATCTACTTCAACATTAGCCAATTCGCGTCGCAGTGTTTCACCTTGATTAAATTGGAAAATAATAGAATGTTTAGCTGCATTAAAAGTCTCGGTAGGACTATTAAATACACCTTTAATTAATGTGCTTGCGGTAAAATAACCGGTGTTAACCGAGTATCCGTCGCAAAGTTGATAGCCCATTTCTTTTAGAAACAGATTCACATTGTGTTCCATAGCTTCGGCAGTGGTGGCAGCTCCGCCACGGCTAACCGCCGAATTACAAATTTCCGATACGTTCAACGAACGTTCCGTTACTACCCGAGCCGCATAATCGTTCGGATCTTCAGTCAGCCAATTCAGAAAAAGAATGGCTTTGATGCGATGCATGATGTTTGCCATACAGATTTAAAAATTTTGAAGTTAATAAATTGATAAAAAAAACAAACCGACTTCCAACAACTAAAAAGCGTTGAAAACCGGTTATATGTTGAATTAAAGAATTGTTTTGGAAAAATTACCCCCCCATTTTTAACAACACAAAAATGCCGTCAAAGAAATTATTTGACATTGAACTGCAAAAACCAGAAATAGTGGAACTATGAAAACAAAACATGCGAAGACACAATTTAGATTGTTAGTTTATTGTACTGAAATTCTTATAGTTAACCCAGGTAGTTAATTACACAAATAATTAACCTAAAAGATTTACAAACATAAACAATACGTTTGGTTAATGCAATATCATCTATAACTTAATTTACATGTTTAAAAACATATTTATCAAAATAAGGTTAATAGAAATTATACAGGTTAACACCGATAACGCAGGTCTGCAACTACGAGTGTTCACAGAACCGTACCAGCATGGGCGTATATATGGAGTCAGAAAATTATTGCTAACTTTGTAGCTCGAAAATAAGCTAAAATAGATGAAACGAATTTTTCTAATTGGTTATATGGGTTCCGGAAAAACAACCATCGGCAAACTTGTTGCTGCACGGTTGGGACACAGTTTTGTGGATATGGATGCACATATTGAAGAGAAGCAATTCAAAAGCGTTTCACAGATTTTTGCCGAAAAAGGGGAAGCAGAATTCAGGCTTCTGGAACAAAAATGCCTGCATGAAGTGGCAGAATTTGAAGATGTTGTTATCTCTACCGGTGGTGGAGCTCCCTGTTTTTTCGACAACATTAAATTTATGAATGCTCACGGAATAACCATCTACCTTAAACTCACAGCAACTGAACTTGCAGAACGATTAGAATTGATAGGTGTCAGCAAACGCCCTCTACTGGCCAACCGCAAAGGCGAAGAACTCCGACAATTCATTGCTGAAGGATTAGGGAAACGCGAACCATTCTACACACAGGCTACCTTTTCACTATCAGGAAGTATAGAACAAACAGTTGAGGATGTTTGCAAAATAGCAAAAAACAATCTTTAAAAATGCAATAAAATATTAATCACTACTATTAATTCCATTTTATCGGCAATTACCCGAAATTTAGTTTTAACTTTGTCGGTTGAATAAACTGACACAACAACAAGCCCGAAGAATCTTTCAGGCATTTATATTATTATATGAGTACAAGCATCTACAGCGTGATTACAGGAACAGGAAGCTACATTCCTTCAAGGGTAATTAAAAACGAAGACTTTATCACGAATGAGTTTTACGAACCAAATGGCGAGAAAGTAACAAAAAGCGGTCAGGAAGTTACCGAAAAATTCCTTGAAATAACGACTATTGCCGAAAGACGATATATCACCGATGACCTGACAACTTCGGACATGGCCTTTTTTGCAGCCGAAGAAGCCATCAAATCTGCCGGAATTGATAAAGAAGAACTGGATTACATTATATTGGCCAATAATTTTGGCGATACCACATCCGACAACAGAGCCTCGGATCACGTACCGGCAATGGCATCGAAAGTAAAACACAGACTGGAAATCAAAAATCCGGCAACTATTGCCTACGACATTACATTTGGCTGTCCGGGTTGGTTGCAAGCCGTTATACAAGCTAATTATTATATCAAATCGGGCGATGCAAAGAAAATTCTGGTGATTGGTGCCGATGTGCTATCACGCATTAGTGATCCGCACGACCGCGACTGCATGCTGTATGCCGATGGTGCAGGCGCTGTAGTACTCGAAGCAAAAGAAAGCAGCACGCCTATTGGTATTTTGGCACACAAAACACGCTCCGACACATTTACACATGCCGGTCTGTTACACATGGGACCATCGTACAATCCTGATTTCGAGAAAAAAAGTGATTTATTCCTGAAAATGAATGGCAGAAGACTTTATCAATACGCCATCGAAACTGTGCCACAATCTATTAAAGACTGTTTGGACAGCATACAAATCAACATTGAGGACGTAAACAAAGTGCTTATTCACCAAGCCAATGCTAAACTGGACGATGCTATTTTAAAACGTTTTTATGCACTTTACGACATCAAAGAAGCTCCTGAAAACATTATGCCAATGACTGTGCACAACCTTGGAAACACTTCGGTGGCAACATTGCCAACATTGTACGACCTGATAGTAAAAGACAACCTGGAAAACCACCAAATAAACAGTGGCGATATCCTTATTTTTGCTTCGGTAGGTGCCGGCATGAATATCAATGCCATGGTCTATAAAATGGAATAGAATTGTGATCAACATATTATCATAACAGCACCATCCGGCCTACCGAATGGTGCTGTTTGCATATTACAATTGAGATAAAAAAGTAAAATTGTCGATAACTTCCCAAATTTTCGTTCGCTGACTTTCAAATATTGATGTATCTTTAGCAACGCAAAAACAAACGAATACAGCAGTTTGTAAACATCCTGAAAACAGACACTTAACATGAGTTCCTTCGTTCATCTTCACGTTCACTCCCACTATTCAGTATTGGATGGCATGTCGTCCATTCCTAATCTGGTGGACAAAGCCGCCAAGAGTGGCATGCATGCCGTGGCGCTTACCGACCATGGAAACATGTTCGGTGTGAAGGAATTTTTCAACTATACCAAAAAGAAAAACGGCAAGATAAAAGGTCAGGTTGCTGACCTTCAGAAACAACTCAAAGCCGAAGGACTTTCGGAAGAAGAGAAAGCCGGAATCCTGAAAGAAATAGAAGAAACCAAGCACAAACTTTTCAAACCTATTATTGGTTGCGAAGCGTATGTGGCTCGCCGTGGCAGGACATCGAAAGATGGAACCGAAGACCGAAGCGGTTATCACCTCGTGCTATTGGCCAAAAATAAAATTGGCTACCGCAATCTGTGCAAACTGGTTTCTATGTCGTGGATTGAAGGGATGTATTACCGTCCGCGTATCGACCATGAATTATTGGAGAAATACAGCGAAGGATTAATTGCATCGTCGGCTTGTCTAGGAGGTGAAATACATAAAAAGGTGGAGAATGGTGACCTGGAAGGTGCCGAAAAATCTATTTTGTGGTACAAACGCGTATTTGGCGACGATTACTACATTGAACTCCAACGTCACAAGACCGACAAGCCCAACGCCGATTACGAATGCTACGATAAACAAATGCGCCAAAATGCCGAGTTGATAAAACTGGCACAGAAAACAAACACAAAACTCGTGGCTACCAACGATGTTCACTTTGTAGAAGAGGAACACGGCGAAGCTCACGAACGATTGATATGCCTCAGCACCGGAAAGGATCTGGACGATCCAAGCCGTATGCGCTACACCAAACAGGAATGGCTCAAATCGCCGGACCAGATGTGGCAAATTTTCGCCGACGTACCCGAAGCACTTGATAACTCATTGGAAATTGCGGAGAAAGTAGAATTCTATGACATTGATTCGGATGCTTTAATGCCTGTTTTCCCCATTCCGGAAAGCTTTGCTACAGAAGAAACATACCGCAACAACTATACGGAAGAAATGCTGCGCGAGGAGTTCAAAGATGGCTATGAGCGCTTGGGTGGCTATGACAAAGTGGTGCGTGTAAAGCTGGAAGCCGACTATCTGGCTAAACTGGCTTACGAAGGTGCAGCCTTTCGCTATGGCGCTAAGTTAACAACAGAACAATCTGAACGAATTGATTTCGAATTACACGTAATGAAGACCATGGGATTCCCCGGTTACTTCCTTATTGTGCAAGACTTTATAAATGCAGCCCGCCAAATGAAAGTTTCGGTTGGGCCGGGTCGTGGTTCGGCTGCAGGTTCGGTAGTAGCGTATTGCTTACGCATTACCGATATTGATCCGCTAAAATATGACTTGCTGTTTGAGCGTTTCCTGAATCCCGATCGTATTTCCATGCCCGATATCGATATCGACTTCGATGATGACGGACGTGGACAAGTGTTGCGCTGGGTTACCGAAAAATACGGTAAAGAACGTGTTGCGCACATTATCACTTACGGAACAATGGCCACCAAATCGTCCATCAAAGACGTGGCGCGTGTTCAGCGCCTGCCATTAGCCGAAGCCGACCGACTCACCAAGCTTATTCCCGATAAGTTTCCGGAAGATTCGGCTACAGGAAAAGCTCCGAAGGTTAATATTGCCAACTGTCTGAAATACGTTCCCGAATTGCAACAAGCCCGCAATTCGCACGATATAAACCTGTCTAACACATTGCGTTATGCCGAGATGTTGGAAGGAACTGTACGCCAAACCGGTGTTCATGCTTGTGGAGTAATTATTGGTTCGGACGATTTACGGAACTTAGTGCCACTGAGCACGGCCATGGACAAGGAAACTAACGAAGAAATGTTGGTGACACAGTACGAAGGCTCCGTAATTGAAGAAATTGGGTTGATAAAAATGGACTTTTTGGGACTGAAAACCCTGTCCATCATTAAAGAAGCACTTTCAAACATCAAAAAATCAAAAGGATTTGACCTCGATATTGACGCCATTCCAATTGACGATACCCTGACATACGAACTTTTCAGCAAAGGCCTCACGGTTGGTACATTCCAATTTGAGTCGGCCGGTATGCAAAAACACCTTATCAATCTTCAACCAACTCAGTTTGAAGATTTAATTGCCATGAATGCCCTGTACCGCCCAGGTCCAATGCAATATATTCCTCAATTCGTAAACCGTAAACACGGTCGCGAAAAGATAGAATATCCGTTCCCAATTATGGAAAACCGTTTGAAAGACACTTACGGTATTACGGTGTATCAGGAACAGGTCATGCTTCTGAGTCGCGATTTGGCCGGCTTTACACGTGGTCAATCCGATGAGCTTCGTAAGGCAATGGGTAAGAAGCTCGTTGATAAAATGGAAGCGCTGAAAGTGAAGTTTATGGAAGGTTGCGAAAAAAATGGCAATGGTCCCAAAGCTAAATTGGAACAAATCTGGAGCGACTGGGCCGAATTTGCCAAATACGCTTTCAATAAATCGCACGCTACCTGTTACTCGTGGATTGCATACCAAACAGCTTATCTGAAGGCTCATTATCCGGCAGAATTTATGGCTGCCAACTTAACGCGCAATAAGGATGACATAACCGAAGTCGGCAAGTTCATGGATGAGTGTAAAAACCTTGGCATGAGCGTAATGGGACCTGACGTAAACGAAAGTGATTTGACCTTTACAGTAAATGACGAAGGAAACATTCGCTTCGGACTTGGCGGCATAAAAGGAGTTGGCGAAGGAGCTGTTGAAGCCATTGTAAACGAGCGCAAGGAAAACGGCAAGTACAAGAGCATGTTCGATTTGATTGAGCGCGTTAACCTCACTGCTTGCAACAAGCGTGCTATGGAAAGTTTAGCATTGTCCGGGGCGTTCGACAGCTTTAGCGACGTAAAACGCGAGCAACTTTTTACCGAAAACAGCAAAGGCGAGCAAGTTTTTGAGTCCATTCTTCGTTATGGAAATAAATTCCAATCGGACATGGCCATGACTAAAAACTCGCTTTTTGGTGGGTTGGACTCTATTGAGATTACTAAACCCGAAATACCTTATGCAGCTGAATGGTCGCCGCTGGAACGATTGAACAAGGAACGGGACCTGATTGGGATGTACCTTTCGGCGCATCCATTGGACGAATATGAATTTGAAATAAATCATATTTGCAACGCCACAACAGTGGATTTAAAGGATTTAGCAGCATTGCAGGGCAAACCGCTGAAAATTGGTGGTATGGTTACTAATTTTCGTCATGGAACATCCAAAGCCGGAAATCCCTATGGTATTTTCACACTCGAAGACTATGTGGGGGCGTTTGAATTTCCATTGTTTGGGAAAAACTACATTGAATTTGGGAAATACATGATTAAGGATTTATATCTGTATATCAGCGCCATAGTTCAGGAACGAGGAGCCGATTTCAAATTCAAAAAAGTAGATCCAAATCCGGACGCCGTTAAAGAACTTGAATTGAAAATTCAGAAAATTGAGGTATTCAATGACGTAAAAGACAAATTAGTAAACACCTTGACCCTAACAATCCGTCTACAGCAGCTCACAACTGATTTTGCGGTGGAACTAAACGATTTGATTCTGAAAAACAAAGGAAACGTAAACTTATATATCAACGTGGTGGATGAATTGTCACCCAACAAAGTAAAGCTTTTCTCGCGGCAGCACAGATTCCAGATGAATACCGAAGTGTATCATAGCTTAAAGAAGGCTCAGAACGAAGAAATCCTGGAGTTTCAGGTACAATAAAGAACTAGTATAGATTTTCTAAATATGGGTATTTTTGCCCAATAAAAAACATTTTCAATTATAAGATGTTTTACTAACAACTTGAAAAAACAATTTAAAACTTAGATATTATGGCTTTAGAATTTACTGATGAGAACATCAAAGAAATTATCAACAGTGGAAAACCGGTAGTAATTGACTTTTGGGCTGAATGGTGTGGACCATGCCGTATGGTAGGCCCTATCGTAGAAGAGCTTGCCAAAGAGTACGATGGAAAAGTAACCATTGGTAAAATGGATGTAGACAACAACGTAGATACTCCTAACGAGTATGGAATTCGTAACATACCAACTATCTTATTCTTTAAAGATGGTCAATTGGTTGACAAACAAGTTGGTGCTACTCAAAAAGCGGCTTTAGTGGCAAAGGTAGAAGCTTTGTTGTAAAATTGCTCTCATAGATTTTTTCAGGCAAATTGGACTAAAACCGATTTGCCTGTTTTTTTTGCTTTGAAGAACCAAAATTCAGGCATAAGGATAGCATATAAAAACACAAAAAGCTCTCCCTACCCGGGAAAGCTTTATTCGTTAAGAAGAAAAACCTTATTTTTTAGATTCTTCTAAAGAGGCTTTTCTGAATTCTTTCAATAGTTTTTCAAGATCTAAAGAGCTCTTGCGTGCACGTGTACCGGCAGCTTTATTACCCTTTTCAAGTTGCAAGTCTGCATCTTTTACAAAACCGTCAAATTCAGCTTTAATTTTGTTTACTAATACTTCCATTTTTTTTGATTTTATTTAGTTTATAATTCACTGCATACAAACAGTTGGAATACTGGCTGCAAATATAATCATTTGATGTTAATCACAAAAAAAATTAGGCAAAAAATCAATTGTAAATTAATAAAATTAGTATTATCTGAGAATAGACACCCAATTATCAGCTAAAAAAACGAGAAAACATTGATTTTCAATTCAACTGTTTATTAATATTTTGCTAATTTCAATTTCGTTTTCAGTAGTTACTTTTACATTATAAAGGCCTATTTTCAAGGACAAACATTCACAGAAGGAGTTTAGACGCAATAAACACAGTAGGTTTAAACCCATCGAATCAAATGATTATTGACATTACAAAATCAAACTACAATTTCAGTACGTATAAACTAAACGATTTGGGAGCAAATTCAGCTTGCAGTTTATTGCCCGACATTTTAATTTCTTTTGTTGTTGGCAAAACAGCAGTTGGATTCTCAAGCGTATTTTCTTGGTCTAAATTATCCGATTTCAAAACTGTCAGAGTACCATTGCGCTCACCCACTTTTAAGCCATTGAAAGTATAGTTAACAGTTTTAGTAGCATCCGAAGTATTGGCAATTTTGAGGATAATCTCATTTTTTGTTTTATCAAATGCCGAAGAAGCGTAGATACCATCCTGACCTTCAAGTGGCAATTTATTTTCAACGGTGGTCAACACGTTTGTTCCAACGTTTTGTCCGTAAAGTTGTTGCACATAATAGTTCACCGAGCGAACACTACGTGTATTGTCAAACCAAATCAAATCCGGTTTCCATTGCCAGCCTTGTATATGCGAAAAAAGAGGTGCATAGGTGCATTGATAAACCACATCGGCATTACGTTCGAAACCGGTCATGAAAGCAGCTTCGCAAAGCGCGGCTTCGAAGTTGTTTTTGCGGTTATTAGAGTGGCAAGCATATTCACCTGCAAAAACTTTAGGACCTTTACGATCATATTTATCATAACGGTTAGCATTGGCAAGAAACCATTGAGGATCTTTGTAGTAATGTTCGTCAACCAAGTCAGCTTTCATTCGTTTCATTTCACTCCAACCAAAGTCAAAGTCTTTGCCGTCGGCGCTTGGACCTGAAGTTCCAATAATTTTGAACGTTGGATATTTGGCACGAATGGCTTTTACGAATGGCGCAAGACGCTCAGGATACAAACTTCCCCATTGCTCATTACCAACAGCCATTTGTTTCAGGTTAAACGAAGCTGGGTGACCCATATCTGCACGAAGTTTTCCCCATTTGGTGGTTACGTCGCCATTAGCAAACTCAATCAAATCGAGGGCATCTTGAACGTACGAATCAAGTTCGTTCACGGCTTTATGTGCTTTGTTGTCATTGTTTTGGAATTGACACGAAAGTCCACAACTGATCACCGGAAGTGGTTCAGCACCGATTTCCTCCGACAATTGGAATAATTCATAAAATCCCATGCCGTAAGATTGAAAATAATCGGGGAAGAAACGGTTGGAGAAAGTATATTCCCAACGGTTTTCGTTTGTTCTTCGATTTTCAACCGGTCCAACCGAGTTTTTCCATTGGTAGCGGGTTTCTAAGTCAGTTCCTTCCACAACACAACCACCGGGAAAGCGGAAAATGCCCGGGTGTAAATCGTATAAAGCTTGTGCAAGGTCGGTACGCAAGCCATTTTCACGTCCTTTCCATGTGTCAACAGGGAAAAGCGATACATGCTCTAAATCCAATCCACCTTTAGAAGTAAGGAAGATGCGAAGTTTGGCTTTTGGCTCCAGCTTTTTAGAGTTAATAATTACCTGGTATTTTTTCCATGTTTTAGAGTCAACGGTAATTTTAGCCGAAGTAAAAGGATTGCTTTCGGGATCAATAAGTTCAATGCGAATACTTTCGGCAGTGCTTCCTTCGGGAATACGTGCCCAAACGGAGAAACGATAATCAGCATCTTTCTTGATGCCAAATCCAAAGAAACCTTCGTTGTCCAGTCCGGTTTGTTTTGCGGGGTGACCGGGATAAGAGAGACGAACGTAATGCGGGTTATTAGGGAAAGGAGCGCCGTCGGTACGCACTTCAACTTTTCCAAAAGTAGTCCAGCCAAGCAGGCTTTGTGGAAATTCGAACGAACGGTTTTTCACCATTTCGGCATACAATCCACCATCAGCACCGTAGTTGATATCTTCAAAAAAGATGCCGTACATGGTTTTCTGAATGGGTGAACCTACTTTTTTCAGATCGACCTGAATGTTGTGTGTTTGCGCAAAAAGGAGTTGCGTTCCCATTGCTATTGAGAAAAGCAACACAGCTAGCGATTTTGATTTTTTCATTTCTATTATTAATGAGTTTATTTTTGTACAAAAGTAATGATAAATTAGTTATACAGGAGTTTCATAGTGCTAAGAAGCGAAAATGGCAAAAGCTGTTTTCGCTTTTTTTCACACTCTGCTCACAAACAAAAAACCCATGCAAATCATTAATTTACATGGGTTTCATTTAAAAATTGTGACCGCGACAGGATTCAAACCTGTAACCCCCACATCCGTAGTGTGGTACTCTATTCAGTTGAGCTACGCAGCCATTGCTTTGTTTTGCGAGTGCAAAGATACGGCTATTTTTTGTTTTTACAAATAGTTTCCCGAAAAAAGTTACTAATTGGAATAATCGAACTGGTAATTTATTGATTTACAAAATAGAAGCCTATACGTTTTTAGCAATTTTATGCAATTACAAAGTCCAATTGTTTCTTATCCAGATTAGCTTTTGCCACTTTTACGGTAATTTCGTCGCCTAATTGGTACTTTTTATGGTAACGACGACCCACCAGACAGTAGTTTTTGTCGTCGAAAGTATAATAATCGTCATCCAAATCGCGAATTGGAATCATTCCTTCGCATTTATTTTCGATTAATTCAACATAAATTCCCCACTCTGTAACACCCGAAATAACCCCATCGAATATTTGACCAAGCCTGTCGGCCATAAATTCAACTTGTTTGTACTTTATAGAAGCACGCTCGGCATTTGAGGCCAATTGCTCCATATCAGAACTGTGCTGGCAATACTCTTCGTATTCCGAAGCATTTACGCTCCGACCACCCGATGCATATTTTTCGAGCAAACGATGCACCATCATATCGGGGTATCGACGAATAGGCGATGTAAAGTGGGTGTAAAAATCGAATGCCAATCCGTAGTGTCCCATATTGGAGGTTGAATAAATGGCTTTTGCCATAGATCGTATGGCCAGCGTTTCAATAAGGTTTTGCTCTTTCTTGCCCTGCACTTCGTCCAACAAATGGTTAATTGACCCCGAAACAGCCGCTTGCTTTCCGGTTGTTTTCAGATTATACCCAAAGCGCTTGATAAATGCCGCAAAATTATTCAGCTTATCCGGATTTGGCACATCGTGAATTCTATACACAAATGTCTTCACCGGTTGACCTTTTCCCGGTTTGCCGATATGCGTAGCAACAGTTTTATTGGCCAGTAACATAAATTCCTCAATCATTTTATTGGCATCCTTCTGTTCTTTGAAGAATACAGAAATCGGTTTGCCTTTATCATCAATTTCAAACCTCACTTCCACTCTATCAAATGCAATGGCACCACTTTCAAAACGTTTCTGACGTAGCGTTTTAGCCAGCCTATCCATGGTTAGAATTTCTTCTTTATAGTCACCTTCACCGGTTTCAATCACCGCCTGCGCCTCTTCGTAAGCAAAACGCCTATCGCTACAAATTACAGTTTTGGCAATTTCGTAATGTTGCACTTCAGCTTTATCATTCATTTGAAAAATAACCGAGTAAGTCAGCTTATCTTCGTTCGGACGAAGTGAGCAAATTCCATTAGACAAATGCTCCGGCAACATAGGGATTGTTCTATCGACTAAATAAACCGAGGTGGCACGTTCCTTCGCTTCTTCCTCAATAATACTCTCAGGGCGCACGTAATGCGTCACATCAGCTATGTGAACACCTACTTCCCATAGTCCATTGGGTAATTTGCGAAGCGACAGAGCATCATCAAAGTCTTTGGCATCGCGTGGGTCGACCGTAAAAGTGGTTACTTTACGCATATCAATACGTTTAGCCACTTCTTCCGGGGTAATTCCGGCATCCATTTTATTGGCAGCAGATTCCACATCTGCCGGATACTTGTACGGCAAACCAAATTCTGCTAAAATGGCATGCATTTCGGCCGTATTATCGCCCTTATCGCCCAAAATATCAACCACCTCACCTACAGGATTTTTTGCATTGGGTTCCCAACCAAGTAGTTTCACCACAGCCTTTTGACCCGTAGTTCCACCTTTCAATTTATTTTTGGGAATAAAAATATCATTGGTCATTATTCGGTTATCCAGTGTCAGAAAAGCATAGTTTTCCGAAACATCCAGAATGCCGACAAAAGTATCTTTAGCTCGTTTTACAATTTCCACCACTTCTCCCTCTGGTTGCTGTCCTTTACGGCTGGCATACAGGAATACTTTCACCTTATCGTTCAACAGGGCGTGATTTGTTTTCCGTTCAGGGATAAACACCAACTCACCGCCGTCGTCAGGTAAAAGATACGTTTTAACACCGTGTCGTTCGATGGTACCTTCAATATAACCTCCACGTGAATTTACTTTAAACTTACCACGCGATATTTCCACCAAAAAATCCTCATCCAATAGTTCATACAACAACTGATTAATAAAAACCCGTTGAGACTCAGACTTAATGTCAAGCAATGTTGATATTTGCTTATAATTAAATGTTTTATCTGTATTCTCATTAAACACATTAACGATATTCCGTACAAGTTCTTTTTTGTTAATACGTGTACTTTGGGCGGGTTTTCTTTTCTTTGACATGGTATGAAAATTTGAGAGTTTGATAATTTTGTCGACAATGGTGCGACCTGTCAATAGGACAAAGATACAACAAACGATCGATATGATTAGTTATATTTTCATTAAGATTGTTGGTTTTTCTAAATCCATTATTTATTTGTATTTTCGCATCCATTTTAGTCATACCAAATGAAACACAAAATTGCCTTTATTATTAATCCTTTTTCCGGAACAGGGAAAAAGCAGGATTTACCCGGTTTAATACGAACCGAATTAGGTGATAGATTTGATACTCTTGAAATTGTTTTTACGAATGCTCGCGGGCATGCTACTGAACTTGCAAAAAGTTTTGTAGAAAGCGGATTCAATATTGTGGTTGCCGTAGGTGGTGACGGCACTGTGAATGAAGTTGCCAAATCACTTATTCATACCGATACTACTTTGGGTATTATTCCAATTGGGTCAGGCAATGGTTTAGCACGGCATCTGGGCATTCCAATGAGTATAAAAAAGGCTATCAGACAACTAAATTACTCCGAATCTATTTATATGGATTATGGATTGGTTAATGGGCGTCCATTTTTTTGCACCTGTGGTACCGGATTTGATGCATATGTGAGTACCGAATTTGCCAAAGGCCATAAACGTGGCATTATGAGATACGTGGAAAAAATCATTACCGGCTACTTTAGCTATAAATCGCAAAACTATCAGATTGTCTGTAATGGAACTAATCTGAACATAAAAGCGTTTGTAATGACTTTTGCAAATGCATCACAATGGGGCAACAATGCTTATATAGCCCCGCAAGCCAGCGTTCAGGATGGGCAACTGGATGTTTCTATCATGAGTAGTTTTCCGATCATAGCCATACCAACTCTGGCGCTACAGTTATTCACAAAAAACATTGATAAAGACTTGTTTATGACCACTCTGCGGTCGAAGGAAATTAAGCTCGTTCGCGAGGAGTCGGGTCCTTTTCATTACGATGGAGAACCCTACGAAGACGGCAGAGAAATTGAAATCAAAACCATTCCTGATGGCCTAAAAGTCTTTGTAAAAAAGCGCTTTTAAAAAAGACCAATAGGAATTTAGTTTAATTTCGGTTGTTTCGTTAGGTATAAGTAGTAATCTAAAACTACCCAGAGTTACATTCTCAAATGTCGCATTTTCAACATTTCCATAACATAGACTCTTTTATATTCCCACAACTCTATGTTTTTCAGGGCAATATTTTTCAATGCCCATTGCATAAAATCCACATTCGATGGAGCGCTCTCTTTTCACATTCTCAATCAGGAAGTTTTGGAAAAGAGTTGGGTGAAAACCGCCTCCGTTCTAGTTCGATTTAAACCAAAGCGCGCTTAACCCATCTTGCAGCTTTTGATGCAAAGTGGATTAAAGTTAACGATAAGAATTAATTATCGTTACAAAAATATGTATTCGCAGCTAGATGCTTGTGGAGAAATTATCGTTAATGGTGGAAAATTAGACTACAAAAAAACGGTCAAAAAAAATAGCATCATCCTGATGGACAATGCTATTTATAATAGTGGACAAAAGTGTATTTTACTCAACTCCAAGCAGTCGACCTGTCTGTTGATCAATTCTTACTTTTAGTTGTTTTTGTTCGAATAAGCTTTCGGGTAATGAAACTACTTTACCCAACTGAGGCACAATAAACTGACCATTAAAATTAGGATTTACACCGTCACCAATAGTAACATCGGTAGTAGCAGGTAATACGTAATACAGTCCGGCTTTTTCAGATTTTGATTTCGAGTCGGCAGTACTTTGCAGTACAGCTTGTGGCTTAACGGTTATATAATATGGCATTCCGCTTAAATCATCAGCCGCAACAAGTCCTCTTAGCGTGGAAAGACGGAAAAGCACATCATTATTTACGGCTGTAGTAGGAGAAAATTGTATTTTTTGAATTTGCACATCGACATTAGTACTACCAACGAATAACTCGGTGAGTTGCTTCTCCATTTTATCAAGCCCATCAAGCATTAACTTCATGGAAGCACCATCGGCAGGCACTTTCTCCACATCAGAAGTTAATAATCCCAATCGGCTTTCACGAATGCGGTAAATTTGTTTAGCAGCACCTTCGGCCAATTTGGCTTCCGAACCAGCCATCATGTATTCTTCGCCCAAAGGAAGCAGATTGCTTACAGGAGGATTAGTATTGACAATGGTTTTATTTACTACAATGCTTATATCTTTTGGAGCAGAAACATTTATTCCTAACAGAATTCCCTGCGCATCCACCGACAAATGTGTCAACTGCGAATTTTTGTCAGGTATAAGCTGGAATGTACGTGCTGAATCAGGCATAGCAATAGCTTTTACCGCAACCGATTTCAACCGATAAGTAGTTTTTTCGGCAGTAATTACATTGGTTGTTGCCAGATAGCGCTCCGAATAACGGTAAAAAGCACCGGGCTTCTGACTTATTTTCTCAATTTCCAGCTCAATAGTAAATTTCGTTTTTGGCAATGAATATACCAGCATCGATTTGCCTTGGTTTGATGAAAGCGATTGAGCTCCTGCAAACAAATTACTTATCAGCAGAAGCGACAATATTAATGTGTTTCGCATAATTCTTTATTTTGATTATTTCTTTTTGGCTGCAGGTTTGGCCTTAGCCTTTGGTTTAGCTTTCGGTTTCTCTTTGGTTTCGGTCTTTGCTGCAGCGGCTTTCCGTCCAAATGGTTTCTTTTTGTTGGCAGCTTCTGGCTGTGCAGCTATTAACTCCAGACATCTTTCAAGTGTCAAAGTCAACGGATCAGTTCCTTTCGGAAAAATCTTATAGTTCACTTTATCGCAGGTAAAATAAGGTCCAAAACGACCGTTCAACACCTGAATCTCGCCATTTTCGCCCAAAGTTTGGATAATGCGATTTTTCTCAACTTCACGTTTTTCTTCAATAATCTCGATAGCGCGTTCGGTTGATACTTCCATTGGATCATCGGTCTTTGGCAAGGAGTAGAAAGTAGCATCATGGCGGATATAAGGTCCGAAACGACCGATAGCCACTGTCATTACTTTTCCTTCGAACTCACCCACCTGACGAGGAAGTTTGAACAAATCCAATGCCTCTTCCAACGTAATGCTTTCGATAGATTGTTCTTTGCGAAGCGAAGCAAAAACAGGTTTTTCTTCTTCTTCAACTGTTCCAATCTGAGCTAACGGTCCGTATTTTCCAATTTTTACTGAAAGTTGACGGCCACTGGCCGGGTCAACACCCAAAATACGTTCACCCACCTGACGTTCGGAGTTCTGCATAGTATCCAACACAATTGGGTGGAATTTTTTGTAGAATTTATCAATAGCCACTGTCCATTTTATATCTCCATCCGCAATGTTGTCAAATTCTTTCTCAACATCAGCTGTAAAGTTATAATTCAGAATTTCGGGGAAGTATTCAGTCAGGAAGTCGTTCACCACTGTACCTATATCTGTAGGAAACAGTTTAGATTTTTCAGCTCCTGTATTTTCTTCTTTTATTTTGTCGGTAATCTTTCCAGCTTTAAGTTTGAGTACATTATACTCACGTTTTTCAGCCGTACGATCACCTTTCTCCACATACGAACGATTTTGTATGGTGGAAATAGTTGGAGCATACGTAGAAGGACGACCAATTCCCAATTCTTCCATTTTACGCACCAGACTGGCTTCGCCGTAGCGTGGTGGTTTTTGCGAGAAGCGTTCCTGCGCAACAATTTCGGATGATTGCAGCTTCTCACCATTCTTCATGGCTGGCAACAATGAGTCGTTTTCGGCATCGGTATCATCGTCAGTAGATTCGATATATACTTTCAGGAAACCATCGAACACAATCACTTCACCAGAAGACACAAACTGAAGCGGACTGCCCAAAACGCTGATATAAATAGATGTTTTTTCCAGTTCGGCGTCTGCCATTTGTGAAGCAATGGTGCGTTTCCAGATAAGTTCGTACAAGCGTTTTTCCTGCGAAGTTCCTTCCACGGTATGCGCATTCATATAACTCGGACGAATAGCCTCATGCGCTTCCTGCGCTCCTTTTGATTTAGTTGTGAACTTACGAATATGAACATATTTTGGTCCGGCCATGCTGATAATCTCAGCTTTGGAAGTACCCAATGCTAAATCCGACAGGTTTACAGAGTCGGTACGCATGTAGGTAATCCTACCGGCTTCGTAAAGTCGCTGTGCCACTTGCATGGTTTGCGCCACCGAAAACCCAAGTTTACGAGCAGCTTCTTGCTGCAAGGTGGAAGTGGTAAAAGGTGGTGCCGGTGATTTCTTGGCCGGTTTGGTAATTATATTGTCAACGCTAAACTGAGCATCTTTACAAATCTCTAAAAATGCCTGTGCTTCGGCTTTAGTAGCAAAACGTTGTTGCAGTTCGGCTTTTAGTTCTACTGGTTTGCCATTTACGTCAACAGAAGTAAATACAGCACTTACACGGTAGTTGGCTTCGGCGGTAAACTGATTAATTTCGCGTTCGCGTTCCACAATCAGGCGAACAGCCACAGATTGTACACGGCCAGCCGACAATGACGGACGAACTTTGCGCCACAAGATAGGCGAAAGTTCGAAACCAACAATACGATCCAGCACACGGCGGGCTTGTTGAGCATCGACGAGATTTACATCTATATCACGTGGATTTTCGATGGCATGAAGAATTGCTTCCTTGGTAATTTCATGGAAAACAATACGGCGGGTATTTTCTTTTTTGAGTTTTAGCTCTTCGTACAAGTGCCAGGCAATAGCTTCTCCCTCGCGGTCCTCATCGGAAGCCAACCATATCGTTTCCGAATCCTTGGTAGCTTTCTTTAATTCTGACACCAGCTTTTTCTTATCTGTTGAAACTACATATTGCGGCTCGTAATTATTTTCAAAATCGATACCGATTCCTTTTTCCGCCAAATCGCGTATGTGTCCAAAACTGGACATTACCTGATAGTCTTTTCCAAGAAATTTTTCTATGGTTTTAGCTTTGGCAGGGGACTCTACTATGACAAGATTCTTAGGCATATATCGGTTGATTAGTTGTTTGATGGTTTAAATCGGGTGCAAAATAACAAAAACATGTAGGTACGAGCCAAATTTTCAGTACATTATTTTTGATTTTTATTGATTTAAGACCAAAAAGATGATTAAATAACCAATATATGAATACCAAAACCAACAAATACTTAAAAAAAACTTATTCTGCAAAAATCATTTTATATATTTGCAATTCAAAAAAACAGGTTCATCAAAATGTTATTTGTATGAGAAAAACAACTATCTATCTTTTTGTTTGCGGAATCGTTTCGCTCACGATATTTCCAGCGTGTTGCCCGCACAAAACAGAACAACTGGATGCACTGGTAACACATATTGATTCAACGGTAAAAGCCGGCGACAATTTTTTCCAGTATGCAAATGGAAAATGGTTTAAACAAAATGCCATTCCGGCCAGCGAACAAAGCAACGGCATTTGGCAATTGATAAGCGATACTATTAATGAGCAGGTCCATCATATATGTATATCATCGGCCGGAATTCAGTCGGCCGAAAAAGGAAGCAATAAGCAGAAAATCGGCGACTTCTATTCGTCAGGGATGGACAGCGCTGCGCTTAATAAAAAAGGATTGAGCGACCTGAGAAGCTATCTGACAACTATTGATGGCATAACCGATTTAAAAGGCATTATGACCGAAGCCGCACTTATTCACCGAACTTCGGCAGCACCATTGCTTAATATATATGTAGGGCAAGATGACAAAATCAGTTCTAAGTATGCTGTATCTATCAGTCAGGGCGGACTTAGTTTGCCCGACCGCAGCTATTATCTTGATACGGATACAAAGTCGAAAGAAATCCGTGCAAAGTTTGTGGAGTATGTAACCAACATCTTCAAAATTATGGGTTACGATGCTAACCGTGCCAAAGTGAGTGCCGACAAATTACTGGAACTGGAAACCGCTATTGCCCGCACTTCACGCAAACGCGAAGATACTCGCGACCCATTCACAAATTATCACAAGATGTCATTTGCCGAACTATCCAAACTTACTCCGGCAATTGATTGGAACTTATTGAGCAAGCAAATTGGATTTTCGAAAATAGACACTGTCATTGTTGGACAACCAGAATTTCTAACCGCATTAAATGGTTATTTGAGCAAATACCCAATAGAGGATTGGAAAAATTACCTAAAATTTCAGTTTATAGATGGATTAACCTCCTACATGGACGACAAAACCTATATGGAAAGCTTCAAATTTTACAGCACCACCTTGCATGGAGTAAAAGAGCTTAAACCGCGCTGGAAGCGCGTGGTGGAACAAACCAACGGTAGTTTGGGCGAACTTATCGGACAAGTTTACGTGGCCGAATACTTGCCTAAAGGCACTAAAGAAAAATTACTCGAAATTGGCAATGCCATTAAAACAGTGTTCGCCGAACGCATTCGTGCACTGGATTGGATGAGCGAAACCACCAAAGTAAAAGCGTTAAAAAAGCTCGATGCTGTGATTATGAAAGTGGGTTATCCCGATAAATGGAAAGACCTAAGCAAAACAACCATTGACAGAACATCGTACGTAAAAAATGTGATAAGCGTGAACGAATGGGGAACGGATTACATGCTGAGCAAATTAGGAAAACCGGTGGACAGAGCAGAATGGGGCATGCAACCACAAACTTACAATGCTTATTATAACCCATCGAACAACGAGATAGTAATACCCGGCTGTAACATTATAGTGCCGGGCTACGAAGGTCGCATGGCCGACGATGCCCTGCTGTATGCCATTATAGGCGGCAGCACGTTCGGACACGAAATTACACATGGCTTCGACGATCAAGGCTGTAAATACGACGAGAAGGGAAACCTCAAAAACTGGTGGACACCCGAAGACACAAAAAAATTCACCACCAAAACAAAAATGATTGTGCAACAATTCAACACCTATGTGGCAGTTGACAACCTGCATATTAATGGTGAATTGACGCAAGGCGAAAACATTGCCGACCTGGGTGGTATAATTATGGGACTTGAAGCATTTAAAAAGACAAAGCAATATAAAAACAACGAAATCATTGCCGGCCTTACTCCCACTCAACGTTATTTTCTGGGATATACTCTGGCATGGATGGTAAATATGCGCCCCGAAGCCGTTGCCACACAGGTAAAAAGCGACGAGCACTCACCGGCCAAATGGCGCGTGATAGGACCACTATCTAACATGCCGGAATTTTACAAAGCCTTTGACGTAAAAAAAGGAGACAAAATGTGGCGATCGGAAAAAGAGATAGTGAAGATTTGGTAGGATAATAACTAAACATCTCTCCGTCCCACAAAACAATTAAACTGCTGTAAACAAGCAAATTACAACTTTAAAGTGAAATTGGAGTGATAAAATGTTGTAAAAAAAATGAAATGGAAATAATTACTAAAATTCTAATAGCATTTGTAGCGATTGAGCATTTATACATAATGTATTTTGAGATGTTTGCTTGGGAAACCATTGGTAAAAAAACATTCAAAACCTTGCCACCAGAGTTGTTTAAACCAACAAAAGGACTTGCGGCGAATCAAGGACTTTATAATGGATTCTTGTCGGCGGGTCTAATCTGGACATTTTTTATTTCCGATTCAAATTGGTCGGTTAATGTTGCAATATTTTTTTTGCTATGTGTTATAACAGCAGGTCTTTATGGGGCTATTACAGCTAGCAAAAAGATTTTTGTTACGCAGGCCCTACCGGCTATAATTACATTGATTGCTCTAGTGTTGACAAAATAACATCACTCCCTTATTTGCAACGAAGAAAGATGAGTTCCTAAGGGCGAACAATAGCGACAAAACTATTGTTAGGTTTCCATTAAAAGTCTGAGGTGAAAATAAAAAACGACACATTATGGCAATGGAAAATAAAAAAGAATTGTCGCCGGAACAATGGAAAGAACTACTCGGTGTATTAAAAGTCCGATTTGAGAAGAATACAAACCGTCATAAAGGCATTGCATGGGGCACCGTACAACAGAAACTGGAACAGCCAGCCAGCATAGAAAAACTATGGTCGCTCAACGAAATGGAAAAAAGCGGTGGTGAGCCCGATGTTGTCAGCAAGGATGAAAAAACAGGCGAATATGTCTTTTATGATTGTTCGGCTGAAAGTCCTAAAGGTCGCAGAAGCATATGTTACGACCGTGAAGCATTGGAATCGAGGAAAGAATTTAAGCCGGCAAACAATGTTGTGGATATGGCTACCGCCATGGGCATTGAACTGCTAACGGAAGAACAATACAGAGAATTACAAGAACTTGGAGCTTTTGACACAAAAACATCGAGTTGGATAAAAACACCCGAAGCTATTCGGAAACTCGGCGGTGCGCTCTTTTGTGATCGGCGCTACAACCACGTTTTCACCTATCACAATGGTGCCGAATCGTATTATGGAGTCAGGGGATTTCGTGGCTTGCTAAAAATCTAAATCGGAGATGTCAGAAAAGGAAAGAGCAGATGAATTTCATCTGCTCTCTCTGTTTAAAAATTGGTTGATGAAACTTTATCAACCATGCCCGCCTCAGCGGAGTGAAACAACCATTTATTTATACCTAAAACCTATTTTGAATATACTAGTTGAGTATTTGTTGATGGATGGAGGTACCAATCTGTTGATTGCACACCTTTAGAATTTTCCCATATTTTAAACATTGGGTAAGCATCATAAATCTTTGTCGATTCGGTAGGGTATTTAAAGTTATCTACCGGAATCATAATTCCCCATACCATATTGTTTGCATCTTTATAATTGGTTGTTGCGCTTTGTACCTTGCTGCTTGGGCTAAACCCGGCTAAATGTATTTCGTGACGATCGCTACTATTTATTTCACCAACAATACTGTAGAAATTCAGTTTATCAATAATCAATTTATCTGCACTCACCGCTGTTGTAAAACTTACAGTATAGGTAATTTTCTGAGCCGTGGTTTTAGCTACCGTTGAATAAGTATTGGTAATGGATGGAGTCGATTTCCCAAATAATTTATGAACATCGGGGAACAGTATAATATTGGCGCTTGTCTGATTCGATTCCAGATACGATTCTGAATTGGTTGAGCTAACCGATATATTATTGGGGGCAATTTCGTCGAATTGCAACCCTGCACTTAGTCTGAAGGTTGAACCTGCTGCCAACGGAGTAATGTCAAACGACATTGCTGTTACCAGATTTTGAGTATTTATTGTTTTTTTAATATTGTTTATTTTGAAAACAATGTCATTCATATCATAATCGCCCAAATGTGGCCACATATCTTCCATTGCAAAGGTGTATGCATTATCTTCTTTCACCACAATAGGGAAAGTCGGGCTCGTTGGTTGTTCAACCGGTGGAGCTACATTTACACCTCCTCCGTTACAATCGGTTGAAGCTATTACAACTGTTGGACTTTCCACAAACGATATTCCAACGCTAATTACGTTGTAATAGTTACTGCTGGGTGTATTACCAGCTGCTAATGAGTATTCCATAGTTCCATCGAGCTTTAGAACCATCCAGCTTTGATCTTTCTTATTCAGTTGCCAAACTTTAAACAATGGCTTGTCCGACCCTTGAGCAACTCCGTTTATAACCACCCCATAATTAAATGTCACACCACTTTGCACAGCATTGCTTGCATTGCCGGCAGTCTCGGCGGTATTAAAAATCGCATTTCCGTTAAGTGTAATGGTTGAATTGTTTACGTACAAATCCTGACAAGAAATAATAGTTCCAGCTGAACTGCTAATAGTTGCACCCTCCATGGCGAAATCTTCGCACATTATGCTACAATTATTAATTATCTGTCCACCTCCGCTTGACATATCAAGGTAATTTGTTTTTATATGACTATTATTCGTAATTACAGCAGTGGTATTATTGGTCCGAATTGTTCCAGTTGCTTCAAATGTCCCATTGTTTTCAAACGTAGTATTTGAATTCATAATAAAAGCAGAAGAGAAAGTTGCGTTCAGGTTGTTTACAAACTGTGCACTGTTGGTTAGCGTTAACTGATAGCCATTCAGGATACCGTTGTTTATTATCTCACCATTGGTTCGTATCTCATAACTGGTTGTCATGTTTGTAGTACCGTCGTTAAAGAGTTTTGAATTATTGCCAACTCCCCCCGATTGGTTTAGCGTAAGTGTAGCACTGGGGTGAACGGCCACTATAATCCCCGATTGATCGAAAACAGCCGAAGTGTTGAAAGTTACCTTTCCACCTGGCAATACAACTAATTTACAATCTCCTGGAATATACAAACTTTGAGAAAATACAACTTCTCCAGCTACATACAATGCTGAGTTAGATTTCCAACCGTAACTAATATCGGAATTAGTTGTTCCGGCCGGAACATAATAATTTTCTCCGTCGAGCGTGATTGCCGAACTACCAATAGTATTATAACTTGCAGGTAATGTGTAATTTGTAGCTTTTGGGGCAATTACCTTCGAAACTTTTGCAGCTGCAGTAGCGTGAACAGCTACAATAGCTACAATAGCACTAAAGTCACAACTCAGACTATTTGTAGAATTGTCAATACTGTAAGCCTTTACTGTTTTGTGTTGCAAAGGATCGGTTTGTCTAATGTAAATTGTAGAAACATGTTGGGGTATAGCAAGTCTAATGGCAAAAGGTGAATTTCCTTTAGCTACTCCGGCAGTAAGTAAATTTACGGTAGTGTCGGTTTTAAATGGATTTTGATCAAATACTTCCACTTTATAGAAATAGTCACTGTTGTATGTGTCATTCACGGCCACATTGAGTTCAATGGTTTTGGTCGTTGAGTACATAAAATTGTCAACTGTGTTAGAGTTGTCGTCTTTAGTGATGAGCGAATCGTCTACGCAAGCTGTAAACGAAAATGCAATACTGAGTAATGCTAATGCTAGTTTAATCAATTTATTCATTTTGGGTAGATATATTTTCTTTTTTACTGTTAGTGAATAAGTACAAATTTTAAACAGATTGTACCCATACATCAAACTTAGCAAATAGAATGCCCAAAACACAAACAACTGATTTACAAAACCAATTTGAATTTAAACCAAAAACAAACCCTTCGAAAATGAAGATGGCACTTCGTTATCGAAGTTAAATGGGATATATGTAAAACAGCAAAAGCAGATGAAACCATCTGCTTTTGCTAAAAAAATATCAATAAATGGACGTTATATCAAATTTACAAACACACCTGGAATTAAACCCAACAAAATCATTAGCACAGCCGCCAATGTAATTTGTTTTTTATAATTACTCCCAGAATCAATAGCCGGTGTACCGGTTGGCTGCTTGGCATACATGGCAATAACCGGACGAATATAGAAATACACGCTAATCATTGAACCAATAATGGCCACAATAACCAATGGCAAGTTTCCTTGTTCGATAGCCGAAACAAAGAGGTTATATTTGGCCGCAAATCCAACCAACGGTGGAATACCTGCCAGCGAAAGCATAGCAATGGTCATAGCAAAAGCTTCTCTTGGATTGTGTTTAGCCAAACCGTTGAACGCTTTGATAGAAAAAGTACCAGTCTCCTCACGAACCAGAATAAGTACCGCAAAAGCTGTTATAGTAGCAATGGTGTACGACATGGAATAAAGCAACAATACACCGGCAGCTTGTTGTTTCAGTGCAATAACCGCGATAAGCATATAACCTGCGTGTGCAATACCCGAATAAGCAAACATACGCTTCACATTGTCCTGATAAAAAGCCGAAAGGTTTCCAATAAGTATAGTGGCAATAGCAAAAATGGTGAGCGTAAGTTTCCAAATGCTTTCAACCTCAACAAAGCTGGAATGCATCAAGCGGAAGAAAGCCGCTATAGCTGCTACTTTGCCCACAGTAGCCATAAAAGTAGTAATTAGCGTTGGAGAACCTTCGTACACGTCAGGTGCCCAGAAATGGAAAGGCGCAGCGCCAATTTTGAACGTCATACCAATGGCAACAAGTAACAAACCGATAGTGAGCATACCTGGCATATTGGCTTGATGAAGAATAACGTATTGTTTAATGACTTCGAGGTTCATGCTTCCACTGGCACCGTATAGCAGCGCAATACCAAACAACAAGAAACCCGAAGCAAATGAACCTGTAAGGAAGTATTTCATCGCTGCCTCATTGGAGTTAGGGTCAAATTTCTTGCTCCCTGCCAAAATATAAAGCGACAATGACATTGTTTCAATACCAACGAATAGCATCAATAAGTTACCAAAACCTGTCATGGTGAGACTGCCAATGAGGGCGAAAAGAATCAGCGCATAAATATCTTCAAGTGGACGTTTTACGGGTTTGTAATAAACCGGGGCAAAAATAAATACCAACAGCGTAGTGAATATCAACACGCCGTTGAAGGCAATGCTAAAATTGTCGGCAATATACATCTCGTTGTAATAGTGGATGGACTTGTTCCATTGAAGTAAATTCAATATAAAAGCCAAGGACAAACCAATATAAATGATGGGTAAGAGTGGCGCTTTCTTTTGTATGGCTCCAAAAAAAAGAACGATAATGGCAACAATGGAAATGGTTATTATGGCGTACATAAGTAGTTACAAGATATTTAGTTACGAGTTACAAGACTTTAAATCTGGAATTATTTGACAGCCGTTTGAAGCAATTGCAATACAAACGATGGATAAATACCTACTAAAAATATAGAAATAATAATCGGCACAAAAAGCAACATCTCCCGCACGGTCAAATCTCTAAAATTATTGGTGGCACTGGTCTGTGGACCGTACATTACCTGCTGGAACATTTTAAGCATATACACAGCACCCAGAATAATGGTTAAGCCAGCAATAATGGCAATGTACATATTGGATTGGAAAAGACCCAGCAAAATCAGAAATTCGCCTACAAAACTATTCGTCAATGGCAAAGCTACATTAGCCAATACCACAATCAGAAACAAGGTGGCAAACTTAGGAGCAGCAGTAGCTATTCCACCTAATTTACTTATCATATCGGTACCTGTACGTATTACAATTATTTGATAACAAAGGAAAAATCCAACCACATTCACACCGTGCGAAAACATTTGCAAAATGGCTCCTTCAACACCATAATGATTATTGGAAAGTAATCCAAGCGCAATAATTCCCACGTGTGAAAGTGACACGAAAGCAATCATTTTCTTCAGCTTGGGTTGACGGATAGCAATGATAGCACCATAAATAACCCCAAAAAGTATCAGCGGTAAAAATATCAACGAACCGCCCGCCACTACATCCGGACAAATAGGAAGTATAAACCGAATAATACCGTACAATCCCATTTTTAGCATAATACCGGCCAGCAACATTGAGCCCTGAACAGGAGAAACGTTATAAGTCTCGGCTTGCCATGAGTGGAATGGAAACAACGGAATTTTAATGGCAAAAGCCAAAAAGAAAGCCAAAAATACCGGTACCTGAACGGAATAAGGTAGTTTAAGCTGATAAAAAGCTGCAAAATCGAAGGAATGTGGAGCCGGTGTAAGTGTATACAAATAAAGTATAGCTATCAGCATGGCAAAACTACCCACCACTGTATAAATAAGAAACTTTACACTGATTTTCAACTTATTCTTACCTCCCCAAATAACCGTAATAAGGAAAATAGGTATCATGGCAAGCTCCCAGAAAATATAGAAAAGAATCATTTCCGAAGCTGAGAATACACCAATCAATGCCATTTGCATCAATAAAATAAGACCGAAGAAATTGTGATTCCTCACTTTCCTGATATTATTGGAAGCAATAATAACCGGCACCAACAAAGTGGTGAGCATAATCATTATCAGCGAAACAGCATCGATATTGATAATAATGTCAATATCCAGCAACTGCTTTAAATCCAGACTCAGGTTCAAGATTTTATTCTCGGCAAAAGTAAAGGCGTAGCCTGCAACCAATGCCACAGCAAATTCTATCAACGAAACAACAAGTGCAAACTCCCTACTGTGTTTCCCGAGTTTCCCGGTGAATAAAATCAATGACGCAAGTAGAGGCAGAACTAGTAGAAGTACAATAATCATCTCTTTTATAGTATAATATTAAAAAATAAAATAGCGATAACACTGAGAACCATGATGGTCAGGTAAAACCCGACATTCCCGGTTTGCAGGCGACGAAGGCGTTTTCCGGCGAACAAAGTGCCGTTGCCCACCGAATTCACAAGACCGTTAATAATGGTTTGGTCAACGAATTCTCGGAACAAGTCGGATATAAAACCAAGCGGTTTCACAATAAGGAAAGCATATATTTCGTCGAAATAAAATTTACCGGCAAGCACTTTTGCAAGGCCTGTTGGTTCGGTTAGTTCTTTTTCGGTTACAAAACGTTTGTAGCTTATAAAAATCAATGCTGCAATAATGAATAATGGAACAAGGAATACCAACCACTCGGTCTGAACGTCCAAACCATGCTCCGAAGCGGCAACAAGGCTGTTCGATTTCTCAAAAATCGGAGTCAGGAAATTGTCAAACCCTTGTGTTTCGGAGAAAAGCTTTGGCAATTGTACAAATCCGGCCACCATTGATAAAATAGCCAGCACAGCCATAGGATAAGTCATCACTTTGGGCGATTCATGTACGTGGTGATTTGCTTTCAGCGCTTTGCTCTCCGATTTGAAGAACACCACAAAAAGCAAACGGAACATATAAATGGTAGTCATTAATGATATAACCGTGGCAATAATGCCCATGCCCAAACCGTGTTCGTAAGCTGCCGTCAGAATTACTTCTTTAGAGAAAAATCCTGCAAATGGAGGAATACCCGAAATGGCAATGGTACCAATAATGAACAGAGCAAACGTAAATGGTATTTTCTTACGTAAACCGCCCATGTTGCGAATGTCCTGTTCGCCACTCAAAGCGTGAATAACGCTACCGGCTTCAAGGAAAAGCAATGCTTTGAAGAATGCGTGTGTTGTCAAATGGAACATAGCGCCCGAGAACGAACCCAAGCCAAGCGCCATAAACAAAAAGCCAAGCTGACTAACGGTTGAGTACGCCAAAATCTTTTTAATATCGTTTTGATAAATGGCAATTAAACCACCCACCAGCGCCGTAGTAGCTCCCACCACCAGAATGATATTCATGGTTACCGGCGAAAGGACAAAAAGGACACTCGAACGGGCAATCAGGTAAATACCTGCAGTCACCATGGTAGCAGCATGTATCAAAGCCGAAACCGGCGTTGGTCCCGCCATGGCATCAGGCAACCAGGTGAAAAGTGGAATTTGAGCACTCTTTCCGGTAGCACCGATAAACAGGCAAAATGTAATGAAGAACAGAGTCATATCACCTGACGGCATTAAACTTGCTTTAGCGGCAATTTCGCTTATTGATAATGTTTTGAAAGTGCTGTACAGAAGGAAAATTCCTAATAGAAATCCTAAATCGCCAATACGATTAATGATAAATGCTTTTTTAGCCGCATCGTTGTTAGCATGGTCTTTAAACCAAAAACCGATAAGCAGGTATGAACACAATCCAACACCTTCCCAGCCGATAAACAACATGAGGTAATTGGAACTCAGCACCAATATCAACATAAAGAAAATGAACAGATTGAGGTAAGCGAAGAAACGGTTTACGCCTTCATCTTCCTTCATATATCCAATAGAATAAATATGAATAAGTAGCCCCACGCCATTAATTATCATCAGCATCAGTGCCGACAAGCGGTCGATAGTCAATGCAAACGGAATAGAAATATCGGCAAACTTAATCCAATCGAAAAGCGGAATTTCAATTGTAGAATTCGACGAAGCCACAAAACCGAATAAAATTGCAGAAAAAACCAAGTTGACGAAAATAACCGCCGAAGCGAGTCTGCCCGACAAGTTGCGGTTCATTTGTTTGCTCAACAAACCGATAGTCAGAAATCCCAAAAGCGGAAGAACAAGAAGTAATATTGATATAAGTTCCATGTATATAGTTGATAGTTGACAGTTAATAATTGATAATTTCAGAGGACAATAACTCTCAATTATCAACTGTCAATTGATTATTTACCATTTAAGTCGATCCAATGCATTAATATCAATGGTTTTAGTAGAGCGATACACCACCACCAGCAATGCCAGCCCGATAGCTACTTCAGCAGCTGCCACCACCATAATGAAAAACACAAATATCTGTCCGGCAGGGTCGTTGCGGTAAGCCGAAAAAGCTGTGAGCAGAAGGTTAGCCGAATTGAGCATCAGCTCCACCGACATAAAAATCACCAAAGCGTTTCGTTTTGCCAACACACCAATAACTCCGATGGAGAAAAGCGCTGAACAAAACAAAATATAGTATTGCAACGGAATGGTCTGAATTTGAGCAACTGTAGTTTCCATAATTCTAGTTTTTATCTTTTTTACCTAACATCACCGCGCCAACCATTGCCGAAAGAAATAAGATCGACGACAACTCAAATGGCATTAAATAATCGCTGTAAAGTGTTTTACCAAGGTTTTTTACCAAGCCAATTTGTGTCATTTCGGGATTTCCAACCGTAGAAACATCAAACGATTTAAGCGTTCCAATCAACACCAGAAATAACATGCCACCTGCAATGGCAGCAACAAATTTCATTAAAGTCGATTTCTGGAATTCACCCTCAATATTCAGGTTGAGTAACATAACCGTAAACAGGAACAGCACCATAATAGCTCCAGCATATACAATAACATGCACAACAGCCAGAAATTGAGCGTTCAGCAGAATGTAATGCCCCGCCAACGTAAAAAACGTGAGCGTGAGGTACAGCACAGCGTGTATCGGTTTTTTCGACAACAAAACCATTGAGGCCGAAATGAGCGCTACAAAGCTTAAAAAGAAGAATAGATATAATGAAAGCATATTATTTTATTTACAATTTATTCATTTACCATTTTACTATCTATTGTGTAACTTGGTTTTGTCTTTTTTGAATTCTAATACTTCAGGCGTTTGGCGCTTAGAAATATCTACTCGAGCATCTTTTTTCTCTACCAACACATCTTTTCTGTAAATAAAATCAGCGCGTTTGTATTCACTTGGAACAATCCGGTTAGTAAGGAAAATGGCTTCTTTGGGACAAGCGCTCTCGCAATCGCCACAGAAAATACAACGAAGCGTATTGATTTCGTAGCTCGAAGCGTATTTTTCTTCGCGATACAAATGCTTTTCGTCTTCCTTACGTTCGGCTGCTACCATAGTAATGGCTTCTGCAGGGCACGAAAGTGCGCAAAGTCCACACGCCGTACAACGTTCGCGACCTTCATCATCTAGCTTCAACACATGCATTCCACGGTAAATATCCGAAAACGGACGTTTCACCTCGGGATATTGGATGGTCGTTTGTTTTCTGAAAAAGTGGCCCATTGTAATAGCCATACCTTTGAAAATAGCAGGCAAATAGAACCGCTCCATTAGCGTCATCTTCTTGTTCGAAACCACTTTCGAGCGGTTTGTAAGCGATATTTTTGTTGAATCCTGACTCATCTTATTTGGTTAGAAATGCAAAAACGTTATTTTTAATCAGCATATAAATAAAGCCGGTTATTATCATGTTAGCTATTGCCCATGGCATAAGACCTTTCCATCCGAATCGCATCAATTGGTCGTAACGAAAACGTGGTAACGTCCAACGAACCCACATAAACACAAATATGAAGAAACCAATTTTTGCAAAAAGAGCTACTGTGCCCAAAATAGTCACCATATTGTGCGATAATCCCAACTCGTTCATAAATGGGAAGTCGTAACCGCCAAAATACAGCGAAGCAATCATGGCCGACGAGATAAACATATTGATGTATTCCGAGAAAAGGTAAAAACCAAGCTTCATGGAACTATACTCAGTATGATATCCACCAATAAGTTCGGTTTCACATTCGGGCAAGTCAAATGGTGCACGATTAGTCTCAGCAAAGGCACAAATAAGGAATACCACAAAACCAATTGGTTGTGTAAAAACATTCCAGTGCATTCCGTGTTGCATGCCTACTATTTCACTCAGACTTAAGCTTCCGGTGGCCATTACAATAGTTACAATTGACATACTCATAGCCAACTCATAGCTAATCATTTGCGATGCAGCACGTACCGAACCCATCAATGCATATTTATTATTCGACGCCCAACCACCAATCATAATGCCATAAACACCAATGGAAATAACCGCAAAAACATACAGCACACCGATATTAACATCGGCCACTTGCAATACAAATTCTTTTCCATCAATTTCTAATGTACCACCCCAAGGGATAACTGCGCTACTGAGCAAAGCCACTAACATAGTCAAACAAGGTCCTAATATATATAACACTTTATCAGCATTGGCAGGCATAAACTCTTCTTTCATGAATAGTTTTACACCGTCGGCAACAGGTTGAAGTAATCCGAAAACTCCCGCACGGTTTGGCCCAAGTCTGTCCTGAAAGAATCCGGCTACTTTACGCTCGGCCAGCGTTGCATACATGGCTATTACCAAACTTAGAAGCAGGATAGCCACACACAGAATTAATTTATATAGTACAAATTGTATATCCATAATTACTCCATTGTTTCTTTTATGGGGTTAATAACCGAAGGGATAACCACATTACGATAATGATTTTGATTGATAACTGAATAAGATTCAATCTTTCGTGGCCCTTCAATCGTCCAGTCAGCACTATTTTTCTTCTCAAAGCGGCATTCGTTACAAATAAAATCGTGTACTTCGCCGTAAGTGTCTTTGCGGCCGGTAACGCGATAAACCTCGTCGCCACGGAACCAGATAGTTGCTTTACCACTACATTTTGTACATTCACGGTGTGCATCCATCGGTTTCAGGAACCAAACACGGTTCTTAAAGCGAAATGTTTTATCGGTCAATGCTCCTACGGGGCAAACATCAATCATATTTCCTGAAAAATCATTTTCAATGGCTTGATGAATCAACGTAGAAATTTCCGATTTCTCACCACGGTACAATACACCATGAACACGATTATCGGTTAGTTGCTCTGCAGCGTACACACAGCGGTAACACAGAATGCAACGGTTTGGATGAAACTGAATCAAGTTACCAATATCTATTTTCTCATAAGTACGTTTTTCTTCTTCGTAGCGCGAAACGTTTGAACCATTTTCGTAGCTTAGGTTTTGTAGATCACACTCACCAGCCTGATCACACACCGGGCAATCGAGCGGATGATTGAGCAACAGGAATTCTACGATAGCCTTGCGGGCATCAACCACCTGAGGCGAAGTTAGGTTCTCCACCACCATGCCGTCCATTACTTCCGTACGACACGAAGCTACCAATTTTGGCATTGGTCGCGTATCGGCAGCAGAACCCTGTGCAACACGCACCAAACACGCACGACATTTCCCACCGCTCTTTTTCAGCTCCGAATGGTAGCACATTGCCGGTGGAACAACCTCACCACCAATCATACGGGCAGCTTGCAGAATGGTGGTTCCAGGTTCTACCTCTATGCTTTTATTATCTATTGTTACCTTAAACATCTTATAAAATATGACCCCTAACCCCTAAAGGGGGATTGAAGTTAGTATTGATACTTTATTTATCTCTTTTTCTGTCGTAATAAAAATTGACGGTACTATTATAATTCCCCTTTAGGGGCTAGGGGTTATTCTGGATTATTCTTTTATATGTGATTCAAATTCATGACGAAAATGACGAATGGCTGCTGCCACCGGCCACGAGGCTGCGTCACCCAGTGGACAAATGGTGTTTCCTTCAATTTTTCCGGCAATGCTCACCAATAAATCAATGTCTTTCATCTTACCTTCGCCATTCTCAATGCGGTGAAGTACGCTTTCCATCCAACTTGTTCCTTCGCGACAAGGCGAACATTGTCCGCACGACTCGTGGTGATAGAAACGGGAAAAGTTATAAGTGTTTCGCACTATGCAAGCATCTTCGTCGTATACAATAAATCCACCTGAACCCAGCATGGAGCCGGTAATAAATCCACCTTCCGATAGCGATTCGTAACTCATCAAACGTGGTTGACCTTCGGCTGTTTTCAGAATCAAGTTCTTTGGTAAAATTGGCACCGAAGAACCTCCGGGAATTACCGCTTTCAGTTCTTTGCCGCCTTTTACACCGCCACAATATTTATCGCTGTAAATAAATTCTTCAACCGGAAGCCCTAGTTCAATTTCGTAAACACCCGGATTGTTGATATTACCACAAGCCGAAATAAGTTTTGTTCCTGTACTGCGACCAATACCAATTTTTGAATATGCTTCGCCACCGTTATTTACAATCCAACCAATGTTCGCCAACGTTTCCACGTTGTTTACCACGGTTGGGCAACCATAAAGTCCTTTGATAGCCGGAAATGGTGGTTTCAAACGTGGATTTCCACGTTTTCCTTCGAGCGACTCAAGCAATGCAGTTTCTTCACCGCAAATGTAAGCTCCTGCTCCAGTGTGAACGTGTAAGTCTAAATCGTAACCGCTACCCAATATATTTTTGCCAAGTAATCCGGCCTTGTAACTTTCTTTGATGGCTTCGTTCAGAATGCCGATAACCTGTTTGAACTCACCACGAACATAAATATAGGCCGTGTTTGCTCCTAATGCATAAGCTGCACAAATCATTCCTTCGACCAAGCGGTGTGGAATGTTCATCAGCAAGTAGCGGTCTTTGAAAGTTCCCGGCTCGCTCTCGTCGCCATTGCAAACAAGGTAACGCGGATTACCGCTTTTCTTATCAATAAAGCTCCACTTCATACCCGTTGGGAAACCGGCACCACCACGACCACGCAATCCCGAAGTCTTCACCTCGTTCACTACCTCGTCGGGCGTCATTGTTTTCAGGGCTTTCTCAATAGACTTGTAACCGCCGTTTTTGCGGTACACTTCCAACGAGCGAATGCCTTCAATCTCTATATTTTCTAAGATAATCTTTCTTTCCATGTCAGCTCTTCGGGTTTCTTAAGTTCGCTTTCGCTTCTCAGTTTGGCGATTATTTCATCTATCTTTTGCAAGTCCAGAAATTCGTGAAACTCAGTATTTACCTGCATTACAGGTGCTGATCCACAAGCTCCGAGACATTCCACTGCTTTGAGCGAAAACAGTTTATCTTCGGTGGTTTCACCCACTTTTATTTGTAGCTTTTCTTCCAAATAAGCAATCATATCATCGGCACCACATATAGCACATGGACCAGTTTGGCATACTTCAATTACATATTTTCCCACCGGGTCAATGTAAAATTGCGAGTAAAATGTCGCAACTTCGTACACTTCAATGGGTGTGATATTCAGCAATCCGGCCACATAATCCATGATGTCTACATTCAGACTTCCGCCCAATTCCTCTTGCGCAATGTGCAACAATGGAATTAAAGCCGATTTCTGCTGACCAGCAGGATAATGCGAAATTATCTTGTTTACTTTTTCCATCACCTCCGGCGTAAAGGCAATATCAAGCCCTTTCTTTACGTAGAGTTTATGTTTAAATTGTTTTTCGCTCATTTTCAATGTTTATATTTTCAACTGTCAACTATCAACTGTCAACAAATTATGCGTCCAATTCTCCCGCAATCACATTCATACTACTCATTGTCAGAATGGCATCTGAAAGAGATGCGCCGGTAATAATTTCAGGAAATGCCTGATAGTAAATAAATCCTGGGCGACGGAAATGCAAGCGGTACGGACTTCTTCCGCCATCGGCCACCACATAAAATCCAAGTTCGCCATTGCCAGCTTCCACTGCTGAATAGATTTCTTTTTGAGGAATGTCAATTTCGCCCATCACCATTTTAAACTGGCTTATCAAAGATTCCATTTTGCTGTACACATCTTCTTTAGGCGGCATATTGAATGCAGGAACGTCCGAACAGAATTTTCCTTCCGGCAGATTTTCCAGCGCATTAGTTATTAATTTTATACTCTCCCACATCTCCGTTTCGCGAACACAGAAACGGTCGTAAATATCACCGTTTTGCCCTACAGGAATAATAAAATCAAAATCATTGTACGACGAATAGGGTTCTTGTACACGCACATCATAGTCGATACCCGCTGCGCGAAGATTTGGGCCGGTAAAACTATAGTTCAATGCACGTTCAGCTGAGATACCACCTACATTTATTGTTCTATCCATGAAAATACGGTTGCGCATCAACAGGTTTTCAAACTCATGAAGTATTTTCGGAAGCCTTTTTAGCAAGTCTTTAATTTTTTGTATTGCCACCGGTGAAAAATCACGGTCGAACCCTCCTACTCTACCTAAGTTTGTTGTAAGTCTTGCGCCACATATTTCTTCAAAAATCTCATAAATGGCTTCACGCTCCTGAAAAACATATACGAAGCCAGTCAATGCACCACTATCAACCCCGATAACGCTATTGCACACCAAGTGATCGGCAATACGTGCCAACTCCATAACGATAATACGCATATAATCAACACGTTTATTCGTTTCCACACCCAGTAATTTTTCCACCGCCAAATGCCAGCCAATGTTGTTGATAGGCGACGAACAGTAGTTTAACCGATCAGTGAGAGTTGTGATTTGGTAATATGGTCGGCGTTCGGCAATTTTTTCAAACGCCCGGTGTATATAACCGATTGTTTGCTCGGCTCCAACAATTGTTTCCCCATTCATGGTCAACACGTTCTGGAAAATTCCATGCGTGGCGGGGTGAGTCGGGCCAAGGTTCAGCGTACTGTATACCTTTTCGTCCTGTTGGGTTAAGTCTAAATGGTGTTCCGAATTTATGGTTTTCATTCTTTCTAATCTCTTATTATTAGTCAGGTCACGACCTGACACTACTATAAACTGTCAACTATAAACTAACTATTTATCGTCCAAAAAAAATGTCATCTTTATCCAAACGCGTTGCATCTTCCAATGGATATTCTTTTCGCATAGGATGATAATCCATATATTCCACATTCAGAATACGAATTAGATTAGGATGTCCAACGAACTCTACGCCATAAAAATCAAATGTTTCACGTTCCATCCAGTTTGCTCCGGAAAAAAGTGAAACAATGCTTTGAATTTTTGGATTGGCTTTAGTCACAAAAGTCTTCAAACGGATGCGCTTATTCTCCGTCAAATTATGCAAATGGTATATTACCCCCAATTCTCTTTCTTGATCAGGATAATGGATACCGCATATATCAGTGAGGAAAATAAAATTTTGCTTCTCCTTTAAAAATGCGACAATAGTTGTAATAGTTTCAGAGTCAACCATGACAGTAAAAATGTCAGCTGCCTCATCAACCGACAAGATGCTCTTGCCGAATTTATCGTTTAATGCCTGAAGTAGTATGCTATTTTCCATTTCTGATTATCTGTCAATTTTAATTCCGTAGCTTTCAAGCATTTCTTTGTATTCTGTACTGTATCGGCGGCGCAAAGTCTCATTTCCAACCAGTTCCTGAATTTTCATAAATCCGTCGATAATTTGCTCCGGACGAGGTGGACAACCGGGAACATATACATCCACCGGAACCACTTTATCAATTCCCTGTAAAACACTATAAGTATCAAAAACACCACCGCTCGAAGCGCAAGCTCCAATAGCAATTACCCAACGTGGTTCTGCCATTTGTTCGTAAACCTGCTGAACAACGGGTGCCATTTTCTTGGCAATGGTTCCCATTACCATGAGCAAATCGGCCTGACGTGGCGAAAAGCTCAAACGCTCAGCACCAAAACGACCCAAATCGTAATGCGCACCCATGGTAGCCATAAACTCAATACCGCAACACGAAGTTGCGAAAGGCAATGGCCATAAGGAGTTTTTGCGGGCAAGTCCCACCGCTTTATCTAATGTGGTTGCAAAGAATCCAGGAGCACTATATCCCTCTGGAGCTTCAACCACTGTATATTTATCTTTTTCAGCCATAATAATCTTTCTTCTTACTACAAACCACCTACTATAAACTAATTTATTCCTGTTCCTTATTCCAATCGAATGCCCCTTTTTTATAAATATAGAAGAAGCCAAAAATGAAGATTCCCATAAAAAGTAACATATTTAGAAATCCACTCCAATCGGTATCTTTAAAATTTACTGCCCAAGGGTAGAAAAATATTACCTCAACATCGAAAAGCACAAACAAAATGGCAATAAGAAAATACTTTATAGAAAAAGGGAAACGTGCATTACCCTGAATATCAATTCCACATTCAAAATTTTCTTCTTTCTTCAGCGTTCTTACTCTTTTTCGGGTACTAACGATCAGGTGAGTTACCACCATTACTATCACCACAAAGGAAATAGCAACAAAAAATTGTATTAGAACTGGCTGATAATCTGCAGCTGTAAATATTCTTTCCATCTATAAATAATTTGAGTACAAAATTAAAGAAAAATTTCTGTAATTGAACTTATAAAACTGCTAAATCTATAAAAAAAAATATCGCCGAACACAATACAAGTCTAAATATGAGCAATTTAAATTAAATAAAAATTTCTTTATTTAATTAATTGAACAACATAAGTATGGCATTAAACAAGATTTAAACCCATAATGTTTAGCTAAATTTCTTAATGAAATGTTCTTTTTTTATTTATTGTGAGAGTTAATGACCGAACTCAAGAAACTGTTCGATACAGTATTTTTACAACACTATAGTTCTCAGAAAGATAGATTGAGAATTCTTAATTCTATAGTCTGAAAACTATTCAAAATTTTATTGTATCTTTGTACACGAAAATTATGTGATTTTTAGAATAATCACCATTCAGGGGTCTCACCTATCTTTTTTCGCCTTTCAGGTTTCAAAACAACATATTAAACAACTAAATATTTTAATGGCTAAATCGCAGAACACCTTCAACAAACAAGATAACGAGAAAAAACGTTTAAAGAAAAGACAAGACAAGTTACAAAAAAAAGAAGAACGCAAAGCCAATGGTGGCGATAGCGACTTCGATAGCATGATTGCCTATGTAGATGAAAATGGCAATCTCTCCAACACTCCTCCAGATCCGACAAAAAAAAGAAAAATTGATGCTTCAACCATCGAAATTGGTGTGTCGCGTCGCGAAGACGTGGTTATGCCCACCGAACGTAAAGGTAAAATCGATTTCTTCGACGATTCTAAAGGGTTTGGGTTTATTAAAGAATTAGATACTCAGGAAAAATTCTTTGTTCACGTCAAAGGTCTGTTGCAAGAAGTAAAAGAAGGCGATACAGTCACTTTTGAACTAGAACGTGGTTTGAAGGGCATGAACGCAGTACGCGTAAAAAAAGTATAGATTATAGTCCCTTACAAGATATAAAAAGCAGGGCTGGTTCAATTGAACCAGCCCTGCTTTTTATATAAAACCCTGCAAACTTCTTATTCTGCAGGCTTCATTACGACCTCCATAACATTACCTTGCGAAACTATTGCTTTCAAAGTAGTCTGAATAGTTGCTGGAGTCAAAGCCTCAACAGAAGTTTTATAATCATCCACAAGATTCAACTTGTATTGATAGTAACGTTCCAATGCACTCAACCACCAGCCGTTTTCAGCCAAATCTTCGGTGTATTTCTTTAGCATATTTTCTTTCACTTTCTGCAAATCATCCGGACGAGGTCCATTAGCAACAATTTCAGCAATCTCCGAATGAATAATTCCCAACAATTTTGCCTGTTTCACAGGATCTGTATCAAATTGCATCATCAATGACGCTTCTTCAATTGGAGTATTATTAATGCTACCACGGACACCAACACCATACGAACCACCTTCTTTCTCACGAATACTTTCCAAATAACGAATATTCAGAATACTTCCGATAGCAGTTACAGCTGTACGATTGGTAATATTAAATGGCATAACTCCACTATACAAAATAAAGTTGGAAGCTTTCTTCACCTTCATTTCTTTGCTGAAAACGTTAGCAACTTTTCCTTTAGGCTTACGGATATTATTATCAGTGAAGGTTTCACCACCTTTTTTCGATTTCAAACCACCTAAATAGGTGCAAATAGCTGTTTGAGTGGCTTCATTTTTAGGATCGATATTTCCGGTAAAAATAAATGTAAAGTCAGCCGGAACAGCAAAACGTTCTTTAAAAATAGCCAGAGCTTTGTCCTGATCAACCGCATCCAGCGATTTCAGATTCAAAATAACGGTACGTGGGTCATGGTTATTAATCATTACACCAACTGAATCGGAAAATGCCTTACGTGGGTCACTAACACTATTAGCCAAACTGGCACGATAACCATTCATCATCGCTTTAAACGCATTATCATCCTTACGTGGGGCAGTAAAGTAAAGATAAGTCAACTGCAACATTGTTTCAAAATCTGAAACAGATGAGTTACCAGAAAATCCTTCGTTATAAACTTCAATAGAAGGACTTACCGAAGCCACCTTACCTGTCAACACTTTTCCAAGTTCCACCGAAGTATATTCTCCCAGTCCATTATTGATCACAATATTGTCAGCCAATGTTCCTGAAACTAAATCTGCTGAATTTTTAACCCTAGAAAGTCCGCCAGCACTGAAAGCTGTCAACAATACTTCATCTTTTTTAAATGTTGTAGGTTTTAGAATCACTTTCACACCATTGCTCAACGTCCATTCAGTTGTTCCAAGCGAAGTATTTTCTGATACTTTTTTGATTTTCCCGACTTTTGGAGCTTTACTAATCAATGATTTGTTCATAACCTCTTCAGCCTTAGCAGTAAGTTCGGCTTTTTTTGCAGTCGCAATAGCAATAAGTATCTGATCTTTAGTTGGTATTTTCACAGCCGGTTTATCCGGAGCCATTATCGATACAATAAGATTTGTATCAATCACATATGATTTTGCCACCTGATTTACCATCTCTAGTTTTAATTGTGGCAACATAGCTTCCGATGTTGTCTTTTCCCATTCTATTCCCGGCATAACTTCCTGATTCAGGAAATGACGAACATACTCTTCAATCAAGTCATTGTTTTTCTGGTTATCACGTTCATTATAAGCTTTGTCAATGTTTTTCAACATATTGGTCTTAGCGCGTTCCAATTCTGAATTAGTAAACCCAAAACGTTTAATTTTTTCAGCTTCGAGAAGCAATGCATTTAATCCTTCCAATTCCTTGCCTTCTTTTGGAACAGCCAACATTTGGAATGCATCTTTTGATTTAACAAGTTCGCCATAATAAGCGTAAGCACCTACAAATGGTGCATCAGCTTGCTGTGTAATTTCTTCAAAACGATTGCCAATCATAGTCGAGATAAGCGAATTTACCGTACTCAAAGCATAGCCTTGCATAGATAATTTTAAGTCGTTTGGTAATTTATCATGTTTATACTCAAGCTCAATACGTGTCATACGAGCCTCTGCATCTTTTACAATAGACACAATAGGTTCAGCATTGTCCAATATAGGATAAACCGGACGCATTCCTGCATTAGGATTTTTAGGTATATCAGCAAAAATAGACTTGATACGTGCTTCTACTTTATCTACATCAATATCTCCAACAATCATTATTGCCTGTAAGTCCGGGTGATACCATTTTTGATAAAAATCACGGATAGTTTTGTATGCAAAATTATTAATAATGGCTGTATCTCCAATTACATCACGTTTTGCATATTGCGATCCGGGGTATTTTTGTTTGTTTGATTCTTTCCACATACGACGATCGGCACCTGCACCAGTACGCCATTCTTCACGAATAACTCCACGCTCTGCATCAATTTCAGATCCTTCAAGCGATATAAAACCAGACCAATCGTGCAACACGAGCAAAGCACTATCAACAATACCATCACGGATTGTAGGCACATCGGATAGGTTATAAACTGTTTCGTCCAGAGCCGTGTGGGCATTAATATCAGCACCAAATTTAACTCCAATACTTTCCAGGTAATTAATAATACCTTTTCCCGGATAATGCTTTGTACCATTAAATGCCATATGTTCCAGAAAGTGAGCCAACCCATTTTGATTGTCATTTTCCATAATTGCACCTACATTTTGAGCAATATAAAAATCTGCGCGCTGTTTTGGTTCTTTGTTTGCGCGTATATAGTAAGTAAGCCCATTATCTAATTTTCCGTAACGTACCTTAGAATCCAGAGGAAGCGGTGGCAATTGTTGGGCGCTGGAATTTATGACCAATAAAGCCACAAAAAACAAGGCAAAAAAGCGAGCAAAAGTTGTTTTCATACATTTATATTTAATATTTATTTCGAACAGGAAATGGTTTTTAGAATTACAAAGGAAAGTATTATTTTTCACTTAACAAAATTTTTTATGGTTTTTAAACGGCTCAATATTAACTGATAAATAAACGTGCATGAATAAAATTTTTATTGTTGATCATTTCTGAATAACTGATAGGTTTAAGATAGTGCCATTCAACAATTGAGAATTAAATCAAAACACTAACTTTGTAGAAAAAAACACCATGTCAGAGGAATTGTTTATTGATGATACAGCTAATAAAAAAGAAAAATACCAAAGCTTATTACCGCAATTAGAGGCTCTCATAAATGGCGAAACCGACAGGGTTGCTAATCAGGCAAATATAGCCGCCGCACTGCACGAAACATTCAGTTGGTGGTGGGTAGGATTCTACTGGATTAAAGACAACGAATTAGTTCTCGGACCATTTCAAGGGCCAATTGCCTGTACCAGAATAAAGTTGGGTAAAGGAGTCTGCGGAACAGCATGGAAAGACGCAAAAAGCATACTGGTTCCCGATGTGGAAGCATTTCCGGGTCATATTGCCTGTAGCAGCAGCTCCGTTTCTGAAATTGTAATACCCATTTTCGATAACCGGAACAAGGTTGTTGGTGTGTTGGACGTAGATAGTGAGCAATACAACGTGCTTAACGAAACAGATGTACATTTTTTAGAAAAACTAAGTAGGCTGATTACAGCAACATTATGATTGGATAAATGTGTGCTTTAATCAGCCGGCTTAGAGTTATGATATATCGATTTGATACTTAGAATAACGACAATTGCTCACCAATATCATCGGAACTCTTATCCTTTCCAATAATATTATCGGGCAACACCGAGTCATTTTGAAGAGTTTCCGTTGGCTTTACTTTTTTTGGAGTTACTGGTTTCTCTATCGGTTTCGGAGTCTGTGTTTCTTCTGCAACAGTCGTTACTTCGGTATCAACGCTAAGCTCTCCATTCTCTTCACTTCCACCCTCGTCTGAATTATCGCCACCTTCACCGTTGTCATTCTCATCAGGTGTAACTTCCTTTACCGGCGCAAAACGAATAGGTTCCAATTCATTGATAGTTGCAACCTCGAAAGTCGTCAAACGTTTTCCTTTAGCCTTGTAACTCTTCACACCAATGAATTCTTCAGCATCTACCACCAAAGTTTCACGATAGGCGTCGTTTCCGCCCATTATCACTTCAAATCGGGGATAATCTACATCTGACATTAGCAACAATCGAGATTCGGCATTATCGCCCAGGAAGTTTTGAGGTTTTACCGACGGCTCTAATTGGAAGCGCTTCAAGTAATAGAATTTCTGTTCAGCATCCCACAAAGCAACCGTCCACACTTTATTGGAATCAAATTTCTCAATAACCAAAATGTCTTTATCGTAGTGGTTATTCAGGTCAAAGTTGCTGGTATAGAATGTTCCCTTGCTCGATACAACCAAGATTGAATCTTCACTTTGGAATTCGCCCAAATGCTCACCACGATTGTCATAGTTGAGACGTAACACATCCCTATCGAACCAAACTTGTCGGCCACCAAGCGTAGAACCACCTTTTGTCTTCAAAGCTATTTTCTGAACTTCGTTTTTGGTCAATACATTTCCCATCGACTGACGACCTTTGATAGCAATATCGCTAAAATCTTTCTCAAAAACCTGTTTGAAAAGACGTGGTTTTGGCTTCAGCGTTATGCGAATCACTTCAGCTTCAGCATTTGGATTAGAGGTGAAATAAACTACCTTTGAACCAGATGTTCCCTGAGTCACATCGTATTCCTTGTCGCGGGTAATACCATTTACGGCAAAACGTTTAATATAATGTGGTCCAACTTTCCCATCGCGGTAAACAGCATTATATACCGTACGCTTGTCGTTTTTCTTGAAAACATCCAGGTGCAAAATGTTTTTACCCACAAAAATCTTGTCCGCCACTTTTACAACCTTATATTTTCCATCTTTAAAGAAAATAATAATATCGTCAATATCAGAGCAATTGCACACGAATTCATCCTTACGCAATGCAGTTCCGATAAATCCTTCTTCGTAATTCACATAAAGTTTTTCGTTGGCTTCCACCACTTTAGATGCCACAATAGTTTCAAAGTTACGAATCTCGGTTAGACGCGGATGGTCTTTTCCGTATTTGGCTTTCAAACCTTCGTACCAGGCAATGGTATAATCCACCAAATTAGCCAAATGATGGTTAATTTCATCAATCTTCTTTTGAATCGCAAGCAAGGTATCGTTTGCTTTGTCCGAGTCAAACTTAGTGATACGCATCATTTTAATTTCGAGCAACTTGATAAAATCCTCTCGAACGATTTCACGAATAAAATCTTTCTTAAATGGCTCCAAACGCTTGTCGATATGCGCAATAACCTCATCTTGTGAAGTGCTATCTTCAAAACCTTTGTCCTTGTAAATGCGGTTTTCGATAAATATTTTTTCAAGCGAAGTAAAGAACAATTGTTCCTGCAATTCGCCTTTTTGTATTTCAAGTTCGGCTTTCAGCAAAGCCATAGTGTGGTCGCAACTAATGCGCAACATTTCGCTTACACCACAAAAGCGTGGTTTGTTATCATGAATAACACAGCAGTTAGGTGAAATACTCAACTCACAATCGGTAAAGGCATAAAGCGCATCAATGGTTTTGTCGGACGACGAACCGGGAATTAAATGCACCAAAATCTCAACCGTGGCCGAAGTATTATC
>Ga0302215_10000160_pt1 | contig 51276 bp, 42 predicted proteins | sample II_Fen_N3_1_FD_194580 | JGI IMG/M metagenome (GOLD analysis project Ga0302215, IMG submission 194580) | Peat permafrost microbial communities from Stordalen Mire near Abisko, Sweden - II_Fen_N3_1 | ecosystem: Environmental > Terrestrial > Soil > Wetlands > Permafrost | place: Sweden: Abisko... | reverse complement strand
GGATGAAAAAACCGCATTGCCATTAGTTGAGAAAACTCCTATAGAATAGGATTTGAGGTGTCAGTTCTCGTTGTAATCTGCCGTCCACTATGGATACCCGAAGGCGCAGCCCGCCATTAAAAACCATACACTACTCGTTAATTTTTTAACGTTGAGTTTTCCAATCTCAGAACAATGCGGTCGTTTTTCTTTTCTGATACAAATATAAGTGATTTATTTGACGCAATTTCTTTTTGGAACTAATATTTCTGTTAAATAAAAAGTCTGAAGCTATTTTTAATGTTCTATTCCTGCAATTCAGGGCTAGCTAAAAAAAACAGCAACTAAAATTTCGTTATCTGAAAGAAAATATCTACTTTTGCAGTTCTGAATAAAAAGCGTATTAACAAAAGCAATAAAATAAAAACAATCTTATGTCGAAAAAAGAGGAAATAAAACACGACGAATTAGAAAATGTTCAACACGCATTGACATCAACTGAAGCTTTTATTGAAAAATATCAAAAGCAAATTTTAATTGGAGTTGCTTCTGTAGTTCTTATTGTTTTGGCTGTATTGTCTTTTCGCAATTTTTATTTGGAACCTCGCGAAATTCAAGCCGAAAATGAAATGGCTAAATGTCAGGCTGCCTTTGCTGCAGATTCATTTAAAATTGCTTTAGAGGGCGATAATAAAGGTACAATGGGTTTTAAAGAAGTGAATTCCGAATACGGAATTACTGCTTCTGGAAATTTAGCTTCAGCTTATGCCGGTATTTGTTATTATAAATTAGGCAAGTACGAAGATGCGGTTAAATATCTTTCTCAGTTTGATGGTAATGATACTTACTTCACTGCTTCGGTTGTTGGTTTAACTGGTGACTGTTACGTAGAATTGGGTGAAACATCAAAAGCAATCAGCTACTTTGAAAAAGCTGCCGATTTGGAAAATGCAGTTATGAGTCCTGTATATTTGAAAAAAGCTGGTTTAGTTTATGAATCGCTTAGCGAGCCTGCAAAAGCAGAAAAAGAATATACTATAATAAAAGAAAAGTATCCAAAAAGTCCAGAGGCTGCTGATATTGATAAATACTTAGCACGCGTTCAAAAATAAGAAATACTCTTTACAGAGCAATGTAAGAAAGCTGCTTCTAGGTTAGAAGTAGCTTTTTTAATAAAATTAAATCAATTACAAAGAAATAATAGAATATGGCAACAAAATATCAAAATCTATCGGAATATAATGCCGAATTGATGCCCGATAAAGAGGCTGTTGAAAAACAATCGTATGCAATTGCAGTGGCCGATTGGAATCCGCAAATAACTCATACAATGCTTCAGGGTGCAATTGACACTTTAGAACTAATTGGTGTGAAACCAGATAATATTAATGTTGTTCACGTACCCGGAACTGTAGAGTTGACTTATGCTGCAAAACAGCTATCTATTTTTGGAAATTACAATGGAATTATTGTAATTGGATGTGTAATTCAGGGTGACACTCCACACTTCGATTATGTTTGTCAAAGTGTTACTTCGGGAATTACAGAACTAAATTTATTGAAAGATGGATGCCCGGTTGTATTTGGAGTTCTCACAACCAATACCTTACAGCAAGCCTTGGATAGAGCAGGCGGAATTCATGGAAATAAAGGCGTAGAAGCAGCTACAACAGCTATAAAAATGGCAAATATTATTTGGTAGTTTCGATAAATAAAACTATCTTTGCACTGCTTTTGAGAAAAACAATGGGCAGTTACCAAAGTGGCCAACTGGGGCTGACTGTAACTCAGCTGTCTTTCGACTTCGGAGGTTCGAATCCTTCACTGCCCACATTTTCAAAAGTAATTAAATTGCGGAAGTAGCTCAGTTGATAGAGCATTAGCCTTCCAAGCTGAGGGTCGCGGGTTTGAGTCCCGTCTTCCGCTCTCAACGAAAGAGTCTGTCTAGTTTTAGGCAGACTCTTTTTCTTTATAGCAATTCCTTGAGTGTGTTTACAAAGGTGTGAATGTCGTCTTCTGTAGTATCAAATGAGCACATCCAACGTTGTTCGTGCGTTTCTGCATCCCATTCGTAAAACGGATATTTTGACTTTAGAGTTTGAATTGTGTGGTTGGGTATTATTACAAACACTGCATTAGCATCAACACTTTGTGTGATTTTGACTCCGGGTATATTTTTTACCTCACTAGCCAATAAGCCGGCCATTTTATTGGCATGCGTTGCCATTCGTAACCAAAGATCATTACTGAGTAAAGTTGTGAACTGGGCGGCAATAAATCGGTTTTTGGAGAAAAGCTGAGCGGTTTGCTTGTGAAAGTACGGAGCATTTGCTTTAAGTTCTTTGTTGAAAATTAATACGGCTTCCCCTATCATTAGTCCATTTTTTGTACCGCCAAAACTCATTATATCTACACCGCAATCTACTGTTGCTTCTTTTAAACCTACTCCAAGTGCAGCTACGGCATTAGAAATACGGGCACCATCTAAGTGAACATACATATTATTGGCATGCGCAAAGTCACACAAATTTTTCAATTCTTGTATTGAATAAACGGTTCCGAGTTCTGTACTTTGGCTGATTGAAATGACCTTTGGCTGTGTGTTATGTACATTTCCTATACGATTTAATAAAGGTTCTATTATTTCCGGAGTAAGTTTACCATTTGCAGTTTTAAGAGGTAGGAGGGAGCAGCCAATTGCTTGTGTTGGAGCACCGCATTCGTCGGCTAAAATATGAGCGTATTCAGTGCAAATTACGGCTTGGAATGGTAAAGTGCAACATTTTAAGCAAGTTACATTTGCACCTGTTCCATTAAAAGTATAGAGCACAGTTACTTCTCCAAATATTGTCTCAAATAGAATGTTGGCTTCTTGAGTAAATTGATCATCACCATATGAAATTTGGTGGAGATTGTTTGCGCGTTGTATGGCTTCAAAAATTTCAGGATGTATTCCTGAATAATTATCACTGGCGAATGATTTCATTTCTTTTGTAAATTAATTGGGTCAGAAATAGATACACAAAAGCCAAGAACCGAGAAGATTTACACAATATCCAGGTTCTTGGCTTTATAATTTTGTTTTAATTAAAATTTGAACTTATCAAAGAAACTTTTAGATTTAGTTTCTTCTTCAGCTATTTCAGCTGGCTCTTCAATGCGCGGTGCAGCTTCACCTTGTTCACGCTTAATAAATCCTACAACATCTTCCAGTCCTTCTATGAATTTATCGAAATCTTCCTTGTATAGAAATATCTTATGTTTTTCGTAAGTGACTTGTGCATCCTCTTCAAAACCAACAACTTTCTTTTTGCTCTCGGTAATGGCCAAAAATAAATCCTCATTCCTGCTTTTTTTTACGTCCAAGTAATAAATCCGCTTCCCTGCTTTAATTGCTTTTGAATAAATGATTTCGTTGTCTTTTTTCTCAATCTCAAATTTCTTTTTCTCTACTTCCATAATACTGCTTATTTTTCAAAAAGTTGTTTAACTGCGCATTATTCGCTCGGCATTATTACAAAACACTGCCAAGAATTATGAGTTAATAATGAGTCCCCAAATTTCTGCATTTTTTTTGAATATATCAAACAAAATAAGCATTTTTGTTGAAATACTTAAAAAATAATTTGTGAGTGTTTCTTTAAGAGCTAAACTTTATGGGAAAAATGTTGGTCGTAATGCAATATCTTTGTTATTTAAATAATATAATGTCCTGATTGTTATCTGATTGTTGTTACTTTGGATGATTCATTTATGAATTAGTTCATTACATCGTTCTTAAAACCAAAAATATTTCTACTTTTGTAAATCTAATCGTTAATTGTAGTTGAACAGTCTGTTCTAACTTTCAGAATTGATTTGTTTAATTCGAAATTCTAACATTAATCATTTAAAAATATAATACATGATGGAATCAACAGTAAAACTTCATTCGCTTCGGGTAGTTGACTATAAAACTTATGCATTTGCAGGTCTTTTTGTGGTAGGAAATATTGTTTTGCCCCAAATTTGTCATTTATTTCCATTTGGAGGACAAATGTTGCTCCCCATATATTTTTTTACATTAATAGCAGCTTATAAATATGGTTTTGTTACCGGTTTGCTCACCGCAATAGCTTCGCCGTTAGTGAATCATGCTATTTTTGGAATGCCAGCCACAGAAATGCTTCCAGTTTTACTCATAAAGTCAGTTTTGTTGGCTTCTGCTGCCGCTTACATGGCTCAACGCACAAAACAAATCAAGCTTCAAAATTTGTTGCTAATCATTTTGTTCTATCAGGGAATTGGGATGATTGCTGAATTTGCACTGACTAGCAGCTTTATAGCTGCGTTTCAGGATGTTCGTTTGGGATTTCCGGGCATATTATTGCAACTTATAGGCGGTTTTTACTGTCTCAAAGCGATAGCTAAATTGTGATTTTAAGGTAGTTGTTAGTCGTGTTGATATTTAAAAATGTAAAATTTCGTTGTCTCGTTTATAGGCATAATTAATACTTAATATAGATGAAATCTTTTGATGAAGTAATAGAGCGTGTTCGTGCAATTGAGATTCCGGAAACCTTTGATATGGTGGTTGCTATTGCTAATGGGGGAATAATTCCTGCGGCAATGATAAATCAGCGCTTGGGTTGTGAATATCACTTATTGAAATTGAATTTACGCGATGCTATGCAAAATAAATTGTATGATAAACCAAAGCTTTTAGCCGAAATTGATTTTGATTTTAAAAATAAACGTATTCTGTTAGTTGATGATAGGGTTAAGACGGGCACTACTCTTGAGTTTGCAAAAGAGTTGCTTTCTGAAGCAAAGTTGGTTAGAACTTTGGCTGTTAATGGTATTGCCGATTATTGTTTGTACAACGAATCTTGCTTTCGTTTTCCGTGGATAGTGTAAATAATTCAAGATTTAGAATGCAATTCTTAATTAATGATTGTGTTTTTTTGAGCTTACAAAAACCAAAAAAAAATACTATCTTTGCACCAAAATTAGAGGCTGGTTATATGTAATTCCGCTATTTGTGAATTATCTATTAAAGTCGAATTAAATAAAAAGCGTTCACTTTATTTTATGATTAATCGAGTATTATTGCGTATTAAGATTGTACAGATCCTGTATTCTTATTATAAAAGCGACAGCAAATCGTTGCCTGTTGCAGAAAAAGAATTGTTTCATAGTATTGAAAAGACCTACGACTTGTATTATCACCTCCTGCAATTGTCGATAGAAATAACACGGTTTGCAGCCGATCGTATTGAAACAAAACGAAATAAACTTCGTCCTACTGCTGAGGATTTGAATCCAAATACTCGTTTTATCGACAATAAATTTGTCGCCCAACTCTCAACAAACATTCAGTTTAACGAATATCTTAAGGCACATAAATTGTCGTGGGTAAACGATTCAGAAATTATCAAGGTTCTGTTTGAAGAGATTATTACAACTGAATTCTATGCTGAATATATGAATGCTCCTGCGTCAGATTATGCAGCCGACAAAGATATTTGGCGTAAGATATTCAAAAAAGTGATTTTACAGAGTGAACAGGTTGACGAATCTATTCAAGATCAAAATATTTATTGGACAGACGATATTGAAATGGTTGTTAGTTTTATAATTAAAACTATTAAACGTTTCGATGAATCAAAAGGTGATGAGCAGCCTTTATTGCCAATGTTTAAAGATGAAGAAGACTCTGAATTTGCCAGCAAACTTATTCGTAGCGTGTTGAGCAAAGGACCTGCTTTACGTGAAATGATTGATGAGAACACGAGGAATTGGGAGCTAGATCGTATTGCATTTATGGACATTGTAATTATGGAAGTAGCTTTGTCTGAGTTGTTGGATTTTCCAACTATTCCTATTAATGTTACACTTAACGAATATATTGAAATAGCCAAAAATTATAGCACCGATAAAAGTGGAACGTTTATAAATGGTGTTCTTGACAACATTGTAGGACAACTAAAAAAGGATAACAAATTGATTAAAGTCGTTATGTTTAGCGATAATAAGAAATAAAGAATTATTTTTGTACGTATAACTAATTAAAAGAAAAGAATATGAGTCTATTGAGCATTTTTTTACAAGCAGCTGCTCCGGGAGCAGGTGGAAGCAATTATTCAATGTTGATTATGATGGCATTGGTTTTTGTTGTTATGTATTTTTTTATGATTCGTCCGCAATCAAAACGCCAGAAAGAAATTAAGAAACAACGCGAAGCAATGAAAGCGGGTGATTCTGTAGTAACTTCAGGTGGCATTTACGGAAAAGTAAAAGATATTAAAGAAACAACAGTTATTATTGAAATAGCTGATAATGTACGCATTAAAGTGGACAAAAGCTCAGTTTTTGCTTCAGCTGATGCTGCTCAAACCGAAGTAAAATAATTCGGATTTCATGGCTGATAATGGCGGCATAAAGATTATAAAGTATTTCACGCAAAAGCTTAAATCATTCTTTTTTTCAAAAGATATTTTAAGCTTTTTGCTTTTTCTTGCCCTTTCGGCTGTGTTTTGGTTTGTACATGCACTAGGTAAAGAGCGTGAAACTACCCTTTTAGTACCTATCCACTACATTGGTGTACCTGTTAATGTAGCTATAACTAATTCACCTCCCCGAGAAATTCAAATTAGTGTAAAAGATCAAGGATTACAACTTTTGGCTTATTCAAAAGGGAAAATGCCTCCTCTTATAATTGATTTAAGTCGTACTTTTTATAATAAAGGTAAAATATTGATTACTCCGGATCAGCTAAGTGGCAGGGTAGGGAGGTATATGCATCTGCAATCAACTACAAGTATTTTGGAAGTTCACCCGGATTCTATATTGATACAATACGAGAAATTGTGTGAGAAAAATCTGCCGGTAGAACTTGTTTCAAGTATTGAATTATATGATCAGTATATGTTGAGCGATAAAATAAGTATTAACCCGAGTAGGGTTGATGTTTATGGTCCAAAACACATACTTGATACAATGAAGAGTGTTCGAACAGAATTAGTTCAATACAAGGATTTAAAAGATACTATAAGTACTACATGTCGACTTAAACCTGTGAAAATGTTGCGCTATTCTACAAATTCTATTAAGTTGAACATATTTGTAGAGGCGTTTACTGAGCGAAAGGTTCAAATTCCTATTACATCTATAAATTGCCCTCCTAATTTATCAATTCGCACATTCCCTGCTTTTGTTATTGCAACATACACAGTTGGATTGAGCTATTTTAGAATACTAAATCCTAATGATTTTGAAGTTTATTTAGATTATAATGATTTAAAATCTAATATTCAGAGTAAACAAAATCTTAGAATTAAAAATAATGTATCGTATATTTCCAATATTCGAATATCACCACAAGAGGTTGAATTCATTTTGGAACAAAAATAACCCTGATAATAAGGGGTAAGCTATTTTATGAAAGATATTCAAATGGTTGACTTGCGTAGTCAATACGAGAAAATAAAAGATGAAGTTAATGCTGGAATTCAGGAAGTAATTGATTCCACTACCTTTATTAAAGGTGGAAAGGTGAATGATTTTCAGCACCATCTTGAAGCCTATTTAAATGTAAAACATGTAATTCCGGTAGGAAATGGTACCGATGCATTGCAAATAGCGCTAATGGCTCTTGGACTTCAGCCCGGCGACGAGGTTATCACTCCAACTTTTACCTTTATAGCTACAGCTGAAGTAGTAGCACTTCTGGGGCTCACACCGGTTGTTGTTGATGTTGATATTGATAATTTTAACATCTCTTTGGAATCAGTAAAGAAAGCTATTACTCCTAGAACAAAGGCTATTGTACCTGTACACTTATTTGGACAAAATGCTGACATGGAAGGTTTACTGGCACTTGCTAAGGAACATAATCTGTATTTGATTGAAGATGCTTGTCAGTCAATCGGTTCTGATTATATTTTTGCCAATGGTACAAAAGCCAAATCGGGTTGTATGGGCGATGTTGGTTGTACTTCATTTTTTCCATCAAAAAATCTTGGTTGTTTTGGCGATGGAGGGGCAATTTTTACTAATAACGATGAGTTAGCAGCTAAGATGCGTGCTATCGCAAATCATGGTATGGTTGTTCGTTATCATCACGATTTAGTTGGTGTTAACTCTCGCTTAGATAGTATTCAGGCTGCAGTGTTGGACGTAAAACTAAAACAACTGGATAGTTATTGCTCAAGCCGGTTAGCAGCTGCCGATTTCTATGATGCGGCTTTTGCTGCAATTGATAAACTTATTGTTCCAACTCGATCAGCCTATTCTACGCACGTTTTTCATCAATATACATTGAAACTGAATGGTGTGGATCGTACAGATTTGATTAAGCATTTAGCCAGAAAAGGAATTCCGGCAATGGTTTATTATCCCGTTCCGTTGCATTTACAAAAAGCATATCAAGACGCACGCTATAAATCGGGTGATTTTCCTGTTGCAGAGAAGTTGAGTGAGTGTGTAATGTCATTGCCTATGCATACTGAATTAACAATAGAACAATTAGAATATATTACAAAGAGTGTAATTGAGTTCATTAATTAGCACTTTTCTCAGAAGAAAAACAAAGTCGTAAAACATATGGAATACTTTGCACATGAGACAGCAGTTATAGATGCAGGCTGTGAAATAGGAGATGGCACTAAAATATGGCATTTCTCGCATGTTATGACGGGATGTTTCATTGGCGAAAGTTGTAACATAGGGCAAAATGTAGTAATTTCGCCGTCTGTCAAATTAGGACGTAATGTGAAAATTCAGAATAATGTCTCTGTGTATACTGGTGTGATATGTGAAGATGATGTTTTTTTGGGACCATCCATGGTTTTTACGAATGTAATTAATCCGAGGAGTCATGTTAACCGCAAAAGTGAATATGCTGAAACGCTGGTTCGTAAAGGGGCAAGTATTGGTGCAAATGCGACGGTTGTTTGTGGAAACGAAATAGGTCAATACGCCTTAATCGGTGCCGGTTCAGTAATAACAAAACCGGTGAAACCCTATGCTTTAGTTGTTGGTAATCCAGCTAAACAAATTGGTTGGGTAAGTGAAAATGGCCATAAACTAAAATTTGATGTTTCTGGTAATGCTATTTGTATTGAAACCGGTCAAGAGTATAAGTTGACAAATGAGGATGTAGTTCGAGTAAAATAAATATTAAAATTTAAGAGATGATTAAGTTTGCAGTAATAGGTCAGGGACATATTGGGAAGCGTCATGCCGAGATGATACGTCGTAACCCCGAATCAGAATTAGTTGCAGTGTGCGATGTCTTGCCGAAAGATAAACTAGGATTGGCTGACATAACAGAAGCCTATTTTACAAATATAGATGATTTATTAGCGTCCGGTTTACATATTGATGTGGTAAACATTTGTACTCCAAATGGTTTTCATGCAGAATATGCTATCAAAGCGTTACAGGCAAAGAAACATGTTGTTCTTGAAAAGCCTATTGCACTTACCAAAAATGATGCTGAACTTATCCTTTTTAAATCATTGGAAGTATCACGTCATGTATTTTGTGTGATGCAAAACCGTTATTCACCACCATCGGTATGGTTGAAAGAATTAATTGATAATGAAACTATTGGTGATGTTTATATTGTAAAACTAGATTGTTACTGGAATCGTGACGATAGGTATTACAAAAAAGGAAACTGGCACGGAGATGCGACCTTAGATGGTGGAACACTATTTACTCAATTCTCTCATTTTATTGATATTATGTATTGGCTTTTTGGCGATGTTCAGAATATACGTGGAAACTTTGCAGACTTTAATCATAAAGAACTTACCGATTTTGAAGATACAGGTGTTGTAACTTTTGATTTTATCAATGGAGGTATGGGTAACCTAAATTACTCAACTTCGGTGTGGGACACAAATCTCGAAAGTAGTATAACCATTATTGGGTCAAAAGGAACAGTGAAAGTTGCCGGACAGTATATGAATGAAGTAACATATTGCCATATAAAAGATTATGCAATGCCAGAATTGGCTGCATCGAATCCGCCAAACGATTACGGTTTGTATAAAGGTTCTGCTCAAAATCATCATTATGTAATTGAAAATGTGATTGAAAAGCTTACAGATAAAGGATCTATTACTACAAATGTGCTTGAAGGACTAAAAGTGGTAGATATAATTGAGCGTATTTACGCTGTACGCGATGCGCAATGGAAAAAATAATTTAATAATAATTTTATGATACAACGTATTCAAAGCGTATATTTACTCATTATTGTAATACTTGCAGGGCTTACTATTGGTCTACCTGTAGCCGATTTGTGTAATTCTCAGGCACACTTGAACTATTCGGTTGATATTCGTGGAATATCATTAATTCAACCAACCGGAGTAGCTTTATTTCAGTCTGCTACCTCTTTATTAACAACGTTTGCGGCTGTCTTTGGAACTATATCGTTAATAACTATATTTTCCTATAAAAACAGAGTAAAACAAATTCGGCTATCTGTGTTGAATTTCTTGTTTATGATAGGATATTATTTATTCTTAGCCTATTATATTTGGTCTGCTTCCAAAGATTTGGATGCAGAATGGAACTTCCGAATTTCGGCTATATTTCCTCTAATTGCCTTGATTTTGAACTATTTGGCTATTGGCGCTATTGGTAAAGATGAGAAGTTGGTAAAATCGCTGGATCGGCTACGATAGATAATCGGTTTTTTTACCATGTTGTTTCTAACGCCTTTGAATTTCAGAGGCGTTTGTTATTTGGATTAAGCTGAACAATCAATTCTGTTCAACTGTTTACTCTACAAAAATTGGGTAAACAAATGAAAATAATTCAATCTATTATCATCTTACTTTTGTTGTTAAACCAAAGTGGATGTGCTCAAACCGATAAGAAAATGAAATACAATACTCTAACTTCCGAGGAACAGGCAGTTATTCTTCACAAAGCTACTGAACGTCCCTTTACTGGAGAATATGTTGATAATAAAGTAAAAGGAACATATGTGTGTCGGCAATGCAATGCTCCATTGTACCAATCTGACGATAAGTTTGAATCGCATTGTGGGTGGCCTAGCTTTGATGATGAAATTTCAGGTGCTGTAAAGCGTATTCCTGATGCTGATGGTCGTCGTACAGAGATTGTTTGTGCGCATTGTGGTGGGCATCTAGGTCATGTATTCCTGAACGAAGGGTTTACTCCTAAAAATACTCGTTATTGTGTTAATTCTATTTCAATGAAATTCATTCCAACAAAAAATACAAATATGGAAAAAGCTTACTTTGCTTCTGGATGTTTTTGGGGCACAGAATATCACTTTATGAAGGCCAAGGGTGTGAGTGAAACTACAGTTGGTTATATGGGTGGTCATACTCAACATCCAACTTATAAAGAGGTATGTACTGGTGAAACTGGACATGCGGAAACCACCGAAGTGGTTTTTGATACTACTCAAACAACCTACGAAGATATGTTGAAATTGTATTTCGAGACGCATGATTTTACACAGGTGGGAGGGCAGGGACCTGATATTGGAGATCAGTATCGATCGGTAATTTTCTACACTTCCGAAGCTCAAAAACAGTTGGCAGAGAAATACGTTGGTATTCTAACTGATAAGGGATATAAAGTAGCCACAATCATTGAGAAAGCGCCTGAATTCTGGCCAGCTGAGGATTATCACCAAGAGTACTATGACAAAAAGCATGGAAGTCCGTACTGTCATATTTATCGAAAAATTTTCTGATAAATAACGATCCCCAAATTCTCAACAAAAGAATTTGGGGATTGTTTTTTATTCAACTGCCTTTACTTTATATCCGGCTTTTTCGAGTTGTTTAATCAGTCCATTTGTACCGCCCAGATGAGTTGCTTCAACTGCAATAAAACAGGCCGACTGTGTAATGTATTTGGGCAATTTTGTCATCCAATCTGTATTACGGTCGTCTATAAGTTTACGATATTCATCTCCGGTTAAGTCATTTAGTCCGCCAGTTCCTTTTGACAAATCAACTAAGTCATTAATTTTGCCTGATTTGTATAATTTATTGGACTTAATCATATTGCTCAATGTAATGTCCTTGCGTTTAATTGCCTCGAATAATATGTCAGCCTGACGTTCTAAACTTCCATTGCCATACAGTATTTTAATTTGTTGACTTATAGATTCTAGGCCAACCACTTTTTTGTCCTTTTCAGTTGCAACCAGTTGAAAGTATGAATCAGCTTGCGTTTCATCAGTTAATCCAGTTGCTTTTTTATAAAGTTCAATTTTATACAATGATAAAATCAGCGATGGATTCATCATTGAAAGATCTTTTAATCCTAGTTTCAATACTGATTTCAGCTCATTGTCAACAGATTGATATTTGTCACCCTTCAATAAATCTGTCATTTTAGTATGGTTGGGCATACTAGCCGCAAACTCTATTTTGGAAGTTGCATCTATGTTGTTTGTTGCTATTTCGCCTACAACTACATTACACTCATTAAATGCTTTGTAAAGCCCAGATACGCTGTCAAGAAATTGCAACGGAATTAAATGATAGGTGCCAAAGAGGTAGGAGGGATGTTTCAGTCCTTTTCCGGAAATTTTCCAAAGTAATTGAGCTTGAGTGGCCGATAAACCCAGTACAAACAAGAGTATTGTCAGAATGTTTTTTCTCATAATTATGTGATGTATGTATTTTGAACAAAGGTACTTAAAAAGACAAACTTACAGATTATTGGTTCTTATATATAGTACTTTTTGGCTTTTAACAATGAAGTTTTCAGCTTTTTTTTATTTATGCATAAATAGACTGTTGCTGTAAATTGTATAATTAGTATCTTTGCATAGATAAAAACTATATCTCATGACTTTACAACAATTAGAATATGTGTTGGCGTTAGAAAAGACACGCCATTTTGTTCGTGCAGCTGAAATGTGCGGTGTTACACAGCCTACTCTTAGTGCTATGATACAGAAACTGGAAGATGAACTTGATTGCAAAATCTTTGACCGGTCACGCCAACCCATTGAGGTGACTGAAATCGGAAATCAGATTATCCGTCAGGCACAAGTGATTATTTATCAGTCGAATCAGCTAAAAGAAAGTGTGAAAGCCGAGAAAAATACAGTCTCCGGAACACTCAATTTGGCTATTATTCCAACAATTGCACCTTACTTGTTACCTCAGTTTATAGCTGCTTTCAGGAAATCTCATCCAACGATATCTTTGAAAGTAAGCGAAATGCATACAAGTACTATTATTGAAAAATTGCGGGTTGCCGAAATTGACATGGCAATATTGTCAACTCCGCTCGATGATCCTAAAATACTCGAAGTTCCCTTGTATTACGAACGTTTTGTTGCTTATATTTCGCCTAATGAGCCTATTTATTCTCGTTTGGAACTTTCGGCTACAGATATGCCACTCGATAAATTATGGGTGCTGGAAGAGGGGCATTGTCTACGAAATCAGGTTTTTAATTTCTGTAATGACAAACCAATTCAGAATTCTACTTACGAAGCCGGAAGTATAGGCACTTTGGTGAAGATTGTGGATGTGAATGGTGGTTATACAGTTATTCCGGAATTGCACATAGATTTACTTACTGAAGATCAAAAGAAGAATCTACGTGAGATTGTAAAGCCTGAAGCTACCCGAGAAATTTCTGTTGTTATTCGGCATGATTTTGTGCGCGAAGGTGTTTTAAATGCTGTAGCAGAATGTATTAAGGAAATTATTCCAAGCCACATGCTGGATGCCAGATTAAAGAAGTTTGCTATAAGGCTGTAATGAGTAGGGAATTGTTACCTAGTGTAATTTTACTTTTTAAATCGTTTCAGCAAGTTATAAGCAGAGTAAACACCTAACTCGCCGGCTTTACTCAGGTCAGCTAATCCTTTGGCATCTTCACTAATAAACAAATAAGTTAATCCACGGTTGAAATAAGCTTCCGCAAAATCCGGATCAATAATAATGGCTTTAGAATAGCTTGATATAGCTGTTTTAAAGTCTTTTTGCGTACATAGAATATTAGCTTTGTTGAAATAAGCAAATGAAAAATCCGGGTTAAGTTCATTTACTTTGTCGTAATCGCGCATAATCATTTCTACATCAAACAAGGTTTGTTTTTCTGTCGAAAGTTGCTTGTTTTTGTCAATAGCCAGATTGTCTGGGTTAGAAGTGCTTTTCTGAAAATCAACTAGTTTATAACGGATGTTAGCGCGACAGAAATAGGCTAACATAAAATTAGGACGAAGCATAATTGCTTTGTTTAAATCTTCTAGCGCGCTTTTAAAGTCCTGAACTAAAGCAAATTCCAATGCCCGGTTAAAATAAGTATCCGCATTTGTATTGTCTTTGCTTAGTTTGATTGAAATCTCATTAATAGCTTCAAAGTGATTATTGACCAATTCAGCAGTTAAGGCTAGTTCATTATTCGTTATTTTTAAAATACTGCTTAGTTTTTTTTGATTGTTATATTCTACTAATGACGGATAATAAGTATTTGTTCTACGAATCTCTTCTGTTTTAGCATAATAAGTCAATAGAAAGTTTTTCTCATTTACTATATCGCTGTATTTTTCTTGAACTGCCCCACGAGTTTTGTCATTTGCATATTTTGAATCAGTTTCAGAATTATCATCTAATTTTTGGTCAGCAAAGCGGTTGAATAAATTTGTTTTTTTTCGGGTAGAACTTTGTTGAGAAGTTGCAACCATTTTATTCGTTGCTTTAATGCTTTCTTTATTTTTACGATTTAAGTAGTCTTTATTCTTTTCAATTTTATCGGCCATTTGCCTGTATTGAAAAGCACCTTTTTGATCTCCCATTGCTTGTTTGGCCTCTGCAATACCAAAGTAGGCTGGAATAAAATAAGGATACTTATTGATAATTGCTTTATAATCCTGAATGGCATTTCTGTTGTCACCTAATTTAATTTCCAGCTCGGACTTTTGTAATAATGCTTCGTAGTTTGTACTATCCAGTTGTAATACAGTGTTTAAATCAGAAAGTGCATTGTTGTTGTCTCCCAAGTTTGCACGTAACAGAGCTCTATTGTAATAAGCAAGCGCACTTGTTTTGTCTAATCTAATAGCTTCGTTATAATCGCTAAGTGCTTGGTTATATTTTTTAGTCTGAACATTTAAAATACCTCTATTTATATAATCGCCAAAATAAGTTGAGTTGCGTTTTATGGCTTGTGTATAATCTTTTATTGCTCCTTCACGGTCGTTTTTCTGCATTTTAAGCATGGCACGAACACTCCAACCTAAACTTGTGGTGCTGTCCAGATTAATAAAATTATTGAATGAAACTTCAGCTCCAACTGTATCTTTCATTGCTAGTTGAAGTCGTCCTTTTTCATAATTTAGGTTAATGTTTTTGGGATTCAAGCGCATGTTGAGCTCCAAATCACTCATGGCTCCGGCATAATCCTGACTTCTCTCTCGGGAGTCCATTCTGTTCATCAATAGGTAAGGGGCATCGGGGCTAAATTCGAGCGCTTTTGTGAAGTCATTTGTAGCCTCTTTGAAGAATTCCAGGTTTCTTCGAGCAAAACCTCTGGCATAATAAGCCTGTGGATTAAAAGGATTGAGCTCAATAGACTGGGTACAGTCCTGATCAGCCCCCTGATAATCACCTAGTTCAATTTTTGCCATAGCTCTGTAAAGATATGGTTCAGCCAGATATGGTTTTATTTTAATTACCTGATTGAAATATTGAATAGAAAGTACATAGTCTTCATAGGACAGCGCATATCTACCAATGGTCAAAATGCGCTCTGTATCCCATTGTGCCATGGCAAATACCTGACACAGAAGACAAATGGATATGAAAAAGAATCTTTTCAAGTACTTTAAATTATTGGGAATTAAAATAGCGAGACAAAGGTAATTAATTCGTTAAACGACAAGTTAGACTTTAACTTCATTTACGTCCTTTACAGTCTTTTTTTTAAATAAAACTGTAAAGGCGTTAAACAATATTATTGTGCGGCAGTTCCATCACAGCCTGCGTTGGCATTGAACGAACTTGGTATGTCAAATTGCTCACCCGATGAATATCCTAAATCATGATCGGCCAAAACTTTTTTCATGTACAAAGCCCAAATCGGTAAGGCCATACTTGCTCCCTGGCCTTCGGCTATATTATCGAAGTGAATTGATCGGTCTTCGCCGCCGACCCAACAGCCGGAAACCAACGATGGAGTGTAGCCCATAAACCAACCATCGGAGTTGTTTTGAGTTGTGCCTGTTTTTCCACCCATTGGCATCATTAGTCCATAGCGACTGCGAATGCGGCTTCCGGTACCTCCATCAATCACACCACGCATCATGTAAATCATTTTATAAGCTGTTGTTTCACTAAATATCTCGTGCATTTGTGGCGAGAATTTGCCTATAACATTCCCATTCGCATCTTCAATACGGGTAACGTAAACAGGATCTACACGAATACCTTTGTTTGCAAAAGCTGTGTAAGCATCAACCATTTCGGCTACCGATATTTCACAAGGTCCTAAACACAATGATACTACGGGGTCTAACTGTCCTCTAATTCCAAACGAACGCATAAGTTTTACAAGTGCACTTGGCGTAAACTGGCTCATTAAATAAGCTGATATCCAGTTATCTGAATTAGCCAAGCCCCAACGTAATGTAACAATGTCACCAATGTTTTTACCTTTTGTAGTTGTTTTAGGTGTCCATGGTTCTTGACCCGGAATAGGGAAAGAAATAGGTCTCCATGCTGTCTGATCGCAAGGCCACATACCTTCTTCCATAGCTAGAGTATATAAATATGGTTTCACCGTAGAACCAACCTGACGACGACCAACATTGACCATATCGTACTGGAATTGACCAAAATCAGGTCCGCCAACATAGGCTTTCACATTTCCGGTATGTGGGTCTATTGACATAAATCCACAACGCAGGAAGTATTTATGATAACGAATAGAATCTAACGGTGATAATAAAGTATCTCTGTCTCCATTATACGAGAAAACCTGCATTTCAATTGGTTTACGAAAAGTAGCTTCAATTGTGGACTCGCTTTCGCCATTCGCTTTCATTCTCAGGTAACGCTCCGATTGTTTCATTGAGCGGTTCATAATCGAATTGATCTCTTCTGTATTTACACTTCTTGAAAATGGAGCATAACTGCGTTTCCTTTTTTCTACAAAAAATGTCTTTTGAAGTTCGTGCATATGCTCGTCAATAGCTGCTTCGGCATATTTTTGCATTCTGGAATCAATGGTTGTATAAATTTTAAGCCCATCGGTATAAATGTTGTATGGTGATCCATCTGGTTTTCTGTTTTTATTACAAAAACCGTATAATGGATTGTTCTCCCATTGCCATTTGTCATTTTCATATTTCTCAGTTTGCCAGCTGGCATAATCGCTTTTGCTTGGTTCTCTGGCTGTTAGTACAATGCGAAGGTACTCTCTAAAGTATGCTGCCTGACCTAAACGATGGTCAACTTTCTGATATTTAAGTGTTAGTGGTAGTTTTTGTAGGGAGTCACATTGAGATTCAGTTATATAGTCAGCTTTGCGCATTTGGTCTAAAACTGTATTCCTACGACCTCTCGTTAGTTCGAGTCTACGCACAGGGTTAAAATAGGACGAGTTTTTGCACATTCCTACTAAAGTTGCTGCTTCTTCAATTTTAAGCTTGGCGGGAGTTGCGCTAAAGTAAATTTGTGCAGCCGATTTTATTCCTACTGCATTATTCCCAAAGTCATATTGATTGAGGTACATAGCTAGTATCTCTTCTTTGGTATATAGTTTTTCGAGTTTTACCGCTATCACCCATTCATTTGGTTTTTGCAGAAAACGTTCTATCTTATTTTCAGCATGGTCAGAATATAGCAGCTTTGCCAGCTGTTGAGTTAAGGTACTACCTCCTCCAGAGCTTTTGTGGCGTAGAAGGCCGGTCAACACGAATGCTCTTGTTAGCGCCATTCCATCAATTCCTGAATGCTTGTAATAGCGAACATCTTCAGTTGCAACGAGTGCATTAACTACATTTTCAGATATTTCATTGTATCGAACTCCAACTCTGTTTTCACGACTGAAAAAATAACGTCCTAACAATTGCATGTCAGACGAGTAAATCTCAGTAGCATATTTGTTTTTTGGATTTTGCAGTTCGTCAATTGGAGGTAAATAGCCAATCCAACCAATACTAATAAATACAAACATCAATGTAAACGCAACCAAGCCAAATGCAAATAGTTGCCAGAATATTCGTATGAATCTTGAACGTGGACTTCTCTTTTGAGTTATTTTTTCCATAATTTCTATACTTTACAAGCGTACAAAAGTACTACTTTTTTTTAAAATTAAACCTTCATAAGTTCTATTAAAATCAGATTCGAAATCATTATTCCATAGGGTGTCAAGCGGATTTTAGTACCGTCAATATAAGCTTTACCATTATCAATGAATGGTTTTATATTTTGTTGACAAAATTCAGTCATCGTTGATCCAAATTCTTGTTCCAAAACAGATAAATCAATGCCATCAGCAGTTCTCAACGAAATCATAACATAATCGTTATATTTATCGTTTAATGTAAGTACTTCCGATTCCGAAAAAGTATTATTATTTTCTGTTGCTTTTATATATCCTGTTATAGATGACATGTTCCAACTTCTCGAAACAAGATTGTATGAATGTGCAGAAGGTCCGACTCCAAGATATAGTTCCTGTTTCCAATACGAGGTGTTGTGCCTAGAATGAAAACCAGGGAGTGCAAAATTTGAAATTTCGTATGCAATAAAGTTGCTCTTTTTTGTTGTTTCCACTAAATGCAGATACATTGCGTTCATGGTCTCGTCATCAACCGGAGTTACTTTGCCTTTCTCACGTTGTTTCCAAAGTGCAGTCCCTTCTTCATAAGTCAATCCATATGAAGAAATATGCTGTATGTTTAGACTCAGTGCAATCTCTAATTGTTTCTTCCATGCTTCCAGTGTTTGAAAGGGAAGTCCATATATTAAATCAATACTAATATTACCAAATCCAGCATTTTGAGCATTCTTCACAGCTTGAATAGCTTCAGTACCAGTATGTCTGCGATTAATTCGCTTTAAGTCTTCATCGTCGAATGATTGAATCCCCATGCTAATCCTATTAAAAGGCAAACATTGAAGTGTTTCCAAATACTCAACAGATAAATCATCCGGGTTTGCTTCAAATGTAATTTCTGCTGTTTCTTCTACTTGGAACAAATTGTAGATTGTATCAAAAATCAGTTTAAATTGCGCTACACTCAAAATACTTGGAGTTCCTCCGCCAAAATAGATTGTTGTTATAGTCGAATTTTGAAGGTAGTCTTTCCGAATAATCAGCTCACTGACTATCGAATTGACTATTGATGGGATAAATTGAGGTGCAACTTCGGTATAAAAGTCGCAATAGGTGCATTTTTTTTTACAAAAAGGGATATGTATATAAATTCCGGCCATTTTTAAATTTTTGTATGTCAGTAGATTGCATAAGCTTAAAAATAAAAGCTTCATTTTTGTGACAAAAATACAACAAATAGTTTGTAAATTCGGAAAAAGCGAGTATCTTTGCACTCGCAATTGAGAAACGATATGTCTTTTGAAATTTCAATGTTGCAAATGTTTTTCGGGGTGTAGCGCAGTCCGGTTAGCGCACCTGCTTTGGGAGCAGGGGGTCGTGGGTTCGAATCCCGCTACCCCGACGAAAAAAAAATCAGCCACTTACACTAAAATGTATGTGGCTGATTTTCATTTATACATTTCCGATCTGTCTGGAAAATTTATAGGAGCACTCATGTGTTAACCGCTTGTAAGGTAATAAGCGTTTCACTTGTTTTATAACGTATTTTTAATCAATAAATATTCATTACGATTTTATGAACTTTTAGTGACTAATTTAAGATTATAATCCGTACTTTTGCAAAAAAATCGCAAAACAATAATACACTTCAAAACATGCCAGTTACAACTTCACCTTTCAAAGTATTTTCAGGTACAAAAAGCCGAAATTTAGCCGAGAAAATTTGTCAAAGTTTAGGCTGTCCTCTTGGTAACATGAAAATTCAACATTTCTCAGATGGTGAATTTTCTGTTTCGTACGAAGAGTCAATTCGTGGCCAATACATTTATTTGGTTCAATCTACTTTTCCTAATTCTGATAATTTAATGGAGTTATTGCTTATGATTGATGCTGCCAAAAGGGCTTCTGCTTATAAAATTATAGCAGTAATACCTTATTTTGGTTGGGCGCGTCAGGATAGAAAGGATAAGCCGCGTGTTTCAATAGGAGCAAAACTAATTGCCGATATGTTGAGCGTAGCTGGTGCCGATCGAATTATAGCAATGGATTTGCATGCTGATCAGATTCAAGGCTTTTTTAATGTACCGGTTGATCATCTTTATGCATCAACAATTTTCGTTCCTTATATTAAATCTTTAAATTTAGAAAATCTGGTAATAGCTTCTCCGGATGTGGGCGGATCGAAACGTGCCGGCTCTTACTCTAAACATTTAGGTGTACCAATGGTTTTGTGTAATAAAACACGCGAAAAGGCAAATGTTGTAGGGGAGATGCGAATAATTGGGGATGTTGCCGGTAAAGACGTAATTATTGTAGACGACATGGCAGATACAGCTGGAACCCTTTGTAAAGCCGCTGATTTAATGTTGGAAAATGGTGCTAAAAGTGTTCGTGCAATTGTTTCTCACGGAGTAATGTCTGGTGATGCTTCTCAACGGATCATGGAGTCAGCTTTAACTGAAATTGCATTTACCGATTCTATACCATTTGATTGTGGAAAATGCTCGAAAGTGAAAATTCTTAGTATTTCTAAAATGTTTGCTGATACCATTTATCGTGTACAAGAAAACAGATCAATAAGCGAACAGTATTTACTTTAAATAACTGTTTTACAGAATATAAAAGTCCCTAATCGTTTGATCAGGGACTTTTTTTTGCTAAAGTTGGTAATGATATTCTCATTTTTATAGTAAAAAAAGACTGCCCAAATTTTGAGCAGTCTTTTTCTGAATCTATTAATCATGTATTAATATTGTTGTTCGGTCATGCGTTTGTAGCCATCATAACGCCATTTTGCATTAGCTTGAGCAGCAACAAATAATTCTGTTGCTTCTGTTGGGAATTGTTTCAATAATGTAGTATATCGTACTTCACCTTTCAAGAAGTCCTGGAATTTATCCCATTGTGGTTCTTTCGAATCTAATGTCATTGGGTTTTTTCCTTCTTCAGCCAAAGTTGGGTTGTAGCGATACAAGTGCCAGTATCCACATTCAACCGCACGTTGTTGTTCTTCTTGAGCCTTTCCCATACCTGCACGAATACCGTGGCTGATACATGGAGAGTAAGCAATAACGATTGAAGGTCCATCATAAGCTTCAGCCTCACGAATAGCTTTCAATGTTTGAGACTGATTTGCACCCATAGCTACTTGAGCTACGTAAACATAACCGTAAGTGGCGGCAATCATACCCAAGTCTTTTTTGCGAACACGTTTACCTGAAGCAGCAAATTTAGCAACAGCACCCACTGGAGTAGATTTAGAAGCCTGACCTCCTGTGTTAGAGTAAATTTCAGTATCAAGAACAAGGATGTTTACGTTTTTACCAGAAGCAATAACGTGATCCAAACCACCGAAACCGATATCGTAAGCCCATCCATCACCACCAATAATCCATTGAGATTGTTTGATGATATATTGAGTCAAGCCAGCAACTTCTTTGGCGATTTTGTTGTCAGAAGCTTTTACCAACGGAGTAATTTTCTTTTCAAGAATAATTGTTTCGTCAGCGATTTCGCGTTTTTCAATCCACTCAGCAAACAAACCTTTCAACTCGTCAGAAATTGTAGCATCTGATTGAGCTTCAGTGAACAAACGAACCAAGCGGTCGCGCATGTTATCGTTTGCAAACACCATTCCTAAACCAAACTCAGCATTATCTTCGAACAATGAGTTAGCCCATGCTGGTCCGTGACCTTCAGCATTAGTTGTGTATGGAGTAGAAGGAGCAGAGTTAGAGTAAATTGAGCTACAACCAGTTGCATTAGCTACCATTTGACGGTCACCAAACAATTGAGTGATCAATTTTACGTATGGAGTTTCACCACAACCAGCACAAGCTCCTGAGAACTCGAACAATGGAGTTGCCAACTGAGAATTTTTTACGTTAGATTTAACGTCAACCAAATGTTGTTTTGATTTTACGTTATCAATACAGTAGTTCCAGTTAGTTTGGTTTTCATATTGCGTATTGATTGGCACTAATTCAAGAGCTTTGTTGCCTTTGTTGCCCGGACATACTTCCACACAGTTGTTACAGCCCATACAGTCAAGTACGTCAACCTGAATGCGGAAAGTAGTTCCTGCAAATTGTTTACCATTGGTTTTCAATGCATCGGTGAAAGTAGCGTTAGCTTGTTCAGCTTCATCCAAAATAAACGGACGGATAGCAGCGTGAGGACAAACATAAGCACATTGGTTACATTGGATACAGTTTGAAGAATTCCAAACCGGAACAAATGCGGCAACACCGCGTTTCTCGAATTTAGAAGTTCCTTGTTCCCATGTACCATCTTCGCGACCTAAGAAAGCAGAAACTTTCAAGTCGTTACCAGATTGGGCGTTGATTGGGCGAACTACGTCACCAATAAATGCAGGAACAATGCTTGTGCTTACTGCATTTTCGTCGGTCAGGTTAGACCATTCAGCAGGAACTTCTACTTTTGTGTAATCACCACCGCGATCAACGGCAGCATAGTTCATTTTTACTACGTTCTCACCTTTTTTACCGTACGATTTATTAATTGCATATTTCAACTTTTCAACTGCCAATTCGTAAGGAACTACATTGGTGATTTTGAAAAATGCTGATTGAAGAATAGTATTAGTACGGTTACCCAAACCAATTTCTTCAGCAATGTTTGTTGCATCAATAATATAGAAACTAACATTGTTGTCGGCTAAGTATTTTTTTACTTTTGCTGGTAAGTTCTTTTTCACTTCTTCTGCATTCCAGATTGTGTTCAAAAGGAAAGTACCGTTTTTCTTCAAACCTTTAGTTACGTCGTATAGGTTCAAGTAAGCCTGAACGTGACAAGCAACGAAGTCTGGAGTTGTAACCAAATAGGTAGAACGAATTGGAGTATTACCAAAACGAAGGTGAGAACAGGTAAAACCACCTGATTTCTTAGAGTCATAAGCAAAATATGCCTGACAGTATTTATCTGTGTTGTCACCAATAATCTTAATAGAGTTTTTGTTAGCACCTACAGTACCATCAGCTCCCAAACCATAGAATTTAGCTTCAATAGTTCCAGCACCACCTAAAGCAACTTCAGGTTTCAATGGAAGTGAAGTAAATGTTACGTCATCAACGATACCTACTGTAAAGTGATTTTTTGGTTCTGGTAAAGCTAAGTTTTCATAAACTGCAAGAACTTGAGCAGGAGTAAAGTCTTTAGAAGACAAACCGTAGCGTCCACCAACAACTGTTGGTTGATTTTCAGAACCGTACAATACATCTTTTACATCTAAATACAATGGTTCTCCTGTTGCGCCTGGTTCTTTGGTACGATCCAATACACAAATACGTTTTGCAGTTTTTGGAAGAATTGCCAAGAAATGTTTAGCAGAGAATGGACGATACAAGTGAACTGAAATTAAGCCTACTTTTTCGCCTTTTTCAATTAAGTGATCTATACCTTCGCGGATAGCTTCGGTGCTTGAACCCATAGCAATAACAACACGGTCAGCATCTTCAGCACCATAATAATCAAATAAACCATACTTGCGACCAGTTACAGTTGCCAATTGGTTCAAATAATCTTCAACTACAGCTGGAATTGCATCGTAGAAAGGATTACAAGCTTCGCGAGCTTGGAAGTAAATATCATCATTTTGAGCAGTACCACGAGCTACCGGATGTTCTGGGCTTAAAGCGCGATCGCGGAAACCTTTCAATGCATCTTGATCCAACAATGGAATCAAGTCTTCTTGATCGATTTGTTCAATTTTTTGAATTTCGTGTGAAGTACGGAAACCATCGAAGAAGTGAACAAATGGTACACGTGTTTTAATAGAAGCCAAGTGAGCAATAGCAGCTAAGTCCATAACTTCCTGAACTGAACCTGTAGCAAACATGGCACAACCTGTTTGACGTACTGCCATAACATCTTGGTGGTCACCAAAAATAGAAAGAGCATGTGAAGCTAATGCACGAGCTGATACGTGATAAACACCAGGAAGTAATTCACCGGCTACTTTATACATATTAGGAACCATTAACAACAAACCTTGTGAAGCCGTGAATGTAGTAGTTAAAGCACCGGCCTGAAGCGATCCGTGCATTGCGGCAGCAGCTCCTGCTTCCGATTGCATTTCTTGTACTTGTACTTTTTCGCCCCAAATGTTTTTACGACCGGAAGCTGCCCATTCGTCAACATATTCTGCCATTGTTGACGATGGTGTGATTGGGTAAATTGCTGCAACTTCGCTGAACATATATGCTATGTGCGCTGCTGCTTGATTACCATCACAGGTTAAAAATTTCTTTGTTTTAGCCATTTTGTTAGTAATTTTATTAAACCCCTAGCCCCTAAAGGGGGACAGAAGCAAGTTATTATTGTTATTGTTTTATTTATTTTTTTTTTACATTATTTCCCTTTAAGGGTTAGGGGCTCTTTTAGTAAAGAAACCCAAATATCCACAATGGAATTTCATTTTTGTTTCCAACTTCTATATTATCTACAGCATAAATTGCTTTTGAATAATGTCTTCCTGTTTCCGGCTTACTTTCGCACTTAAAGTGATATTGACCATCGATACAAAAATCCATTTGAAACTTACACAAGTTTACTTTGTGACGAACATGTAATGCATTGTAAAAAAAAGTCTTACGTTCGGCAACTGGTTCAACATTTCCCGGATTGACAACATGCATTAGGTTTGTATTTTGTACATATACCTGATTTGGTTTTTTCGGATATTCGTCACCTTCGGTATATAAAGTGTTCAATAGCCGAGCATCCTTCAGGTACTTTATGTAATTCATAATCGTTGCTCGCGATGTTTCTATTTCTTTACTTAACTGACTTACATTAGGTGCCCCTGGAGCCGAATTCATTATCAAATAGAGCAACTTCCGTATTTTAGCCAGATACTTTAGCTCTATTTGTTTGATTAATAGTATGTCTACTTCAATCATCATGTTCATGGTTTTTAAAAGTGTTTCTGAAAAACTTCTGTTTTCCAAAAAAAAAGGATAAAATCCATGGTGTAGATATGCTTGAAAATAATCAAGTGGCTTCACTTGTTTGCAAATTTCTTGTGCAATTTGCACATGATTTCGCATAATTTCTTCCAGATTGTAAGATTGTAGGTTGGTGTCAGCTTGTAAATTCAGAAATTCTCTGAATGAAAATCCTCGTAAGTTATACGAAGCTACTATATCTTTAATGTCTATGTTTTCTTCTTTCAGTCGCATAACTGACGATCCTGAAAAAACAATATGCAATTCGGGATAAGAGTCATAACATTCACGTAATTCTTTCGACCAGTTTTCATATTTGAAAATTTGATCGAGTAGGAGAGTTTTTCCACCTTGTGCGTGAAATTTACCGACAAATTCAAAAAGCGAGTGCTCTGTAAAATAAAAATTATTAAAATTTACGTACAAACAGCTCCTGTTAGTTCCGAAATGTTCTTTAGCATATTGGAGCAAAAATGTAGTTTTCCCAACACCACGACTACCCTTTATTCCTACTAGGCGTTGTGTCCAGTCTATCTCGTCCATTAATAACCTTCTTACAGGTGATTGAACGTGTTCAACTAAATAGGTATGTGTTTTGTAAAACGCCTCCATTATGCATTTTTTAGACTACAAAATTAGTACAATATTTCCATTTTGCAATGCCGAGATGGCAAAATTAGGATAAATTACATTCAAACACCTCAAAAATAGCTATAATAGCCCTTTTTTTGAGGTATAAAAATACGGAAAACTTGAATATTTTTAAACAACAAATATATTAGGAAAATTTACGAAAAACATTAACTAAATATTGAGATTTTATGATTTAGATTGTGTAGTTTTGGAGAGTGGAAAATAATAATTTTTCAATAAATGTCAATTTATAACTTTTATGAGTTTTTGTAAACCATCTAAAATCATACTAATATGAAAATCAAATTTATAGGTGCTTCGCGCGAAGTTACTGGCAGCAAACACCTGATTACAACTAATGAAGGAAAAAAGATATTGCTTGATTGCGGTATGTTTCAAGGAAAAGGACTTGAAACTGATTCTTTGAACCGAAATTTAATGTTCGACCCAGCAACGATTGACTATTTGATTCTGTCTCATGCTCATATCGATCATTCAGGTTTGATTCCCTATATGTATAAACTCGGGTTTCGTGGGTCGGTAGTTTGTACAAATGCCACTCGAGATTTATGTGCCATAATGTTAGCAGATAGCGCTCATATACAGGAGCTTGATAATAAATGGTTTAACAAAAAGCGTGATAAACAGGGACTTACACCTGTAGAGCCGATTTATAGTATAGTTGATGCTGAAAAGTGCATGGAATTATTTATTGGTGTGGCGTTTGATCGTCGTTTACATATAAATGATAAAATAAACGTGAAATTCACCAATACGGGGCATATGTTGGGTGGTGCTGTTGTGAATCTGGAGTTAATTGAGAATGGTGAGAAAGTACATTTAGCTTATACAGGCGACATTGGTCGTCCGCATAACCGAATTATTCATCCACCAACTGCTTTTCCTCAATGCGATTACCTGATTACCGAATCAACTTATGGTGACCGCCTGCACCCCGAAGAAAAAGAAAGTGAAGCAGATTTATTAAAAATAGTGATTGAAACTTGCGTTGAAAATAAAGGTAAATTAATCATTCCTTCTTTCTCAATTGGTCGTACGCAAGAAATTGTTTTTGTTCTCAATAATTTGTATAATAATGGATTGTTGCCGAAAATTAAAGTTTTTGTTGATAGCCCGCTTTCGGTAAATGCAACCGAAGTTTTTCGAATGCATACTGAATGTATGAACGATGAAGTAAAGGCAGTATTGAAATATGATGATGACCCATTTGGCTTTAATTCGTTACGTTACATTAAAAATGCGGATGAATCAAAATCGCTGAACGACATTCAGGAACCTTGCATTATTATTTCTTCTTCGGGAATGTTAGAAGCCGGACGTGTAAAACATCATGTGGCGAATAATGTGTCAAACTGGAGAAATACAATTCTTATTGTAGGTTATTGTTCTCCAACATCACTTGGTGCTCGTATTCAAGAACCTGGCTTACGTTTTATATCAATATTTGGTGAGATTCATGAAGTGAATGCCAGAATTGCTAAAATCGAAGCCTTCTCTGGTCATGGCGATTACAATGAGATGAAAGCTTTTCTGAGTTGTCAGGACGCCGGTAAAATTAAAAGAACCTTTTTGGTTCATGGCGAATATGACGTTCAGCAGAAATATGCTGAAAATTTAAAGACTGTCGGTTTTCATGATATAGAAATACCTGAATCGGGGCAGGAATATGTTTTGTAAGGAATAAAGTGCTATTTTTGCACTAGTTTTATTTTACTAAAATTCAATTCAGGTGTATTTTAAAAAAAATATTGATTCCCTCATAGCTGCTATACTTGGGTTTATTGTAATTCAAGTATTCACAAACTATGGGGGAATTGGCATTTCGCCCGACTCAATTGCTTATACCAGTACAGCTCGAAATCTAATTGCAGGTAACGGTTTTACAGAGTTTTCGGGAAGTCCATTGGTTGCTTTTCCGCTATTTTACCCGTTTTTTCTTTCCGTATTTATGTTTGTTACCCATACTGACATAATTAAACTAGCACCTATACTGAATGGGTTTTTATTTGCAACATTGATATATCTGAGCGGTATAATTACGGAGCAATTTAAGTATAAAACAAATACATTTAAGCGTATCTTACTTCTAATAATGGTTTGTAGTCCATCGCTTATCGAAATTTATACGATGCTTTGGTCGGAAACGTTGTTTATTTTACTGATTGTCATATTTATACTTGTTTTTAAGCGCTATCTGTATACACATTCAATAAAGTCATTGATTTACGCTGCTTGTGTTTCTGCTATTGCTTTTGATACAAGATTTGCAGGGATTACACTTGTTGGTACAGGGTGTTTATTGATCTTTTTTGACAAAAATCTCAGATGGAGAAGAAAAGCCGAATATATCCTGATTTTTGGAAGTATTAGTAGTGTGTTGGTGACAATTAATCTAGTACGGAATGTGATTGTAAGAGGACTTGCAACTGGTATGCGTCAAAAAGGAATTACACCTTTGTTTAAAAATGTAGAATATTCTGGAACCGTTTTGTCAGATTGGTTTTCAATACAATTTAAAGGCCCAATTTTTTTTGAGATATTCGCATTTTTGGTAATGCTACTGTTTGTTATTTTCTTTATTCGTAATTTCAGACATTGGAAAGCATTTTATAGTTTTGAAAATATAGCAGTGGCATTTTTTATTATATACGTGTTGTTCATTGTTGTTTCGTCAACTATTTCGCGGTACGAAACAATAAATAATCGCTTACTTGCTCCGGCTTTTATACCTTTGTTGTGGATTTCAACAAGCCAACTTCCAAAGTGGCGAAAGCAGCTTCCTCACAAGCAGTTGAATTGGATTTTCTTCGCTTTTTCAGTAGGAATTGCAACTGTTCTAGTTGGTAGTTATGTTGGTATTATAAGAGAGAATTTATCTTATATGAATGAAACCGGAATACCCGGTTATGGTGAGGATTCGTGGACGAAATCAAAATTGGTGAGCTATCTTCAGAAGCACGATGAGTTTTTTGCGGAAGACTCAACCGTTTATTCAAATCATAGTCAGGCTGTTTATTTTCTTACCGGACATACCGTTATTGCGTTACCAGAAAGAGTTTATAAAAACGATGTGAAAGACTTTAAAGAAGATCCTATTAGTTTGCTGATATGGTTTAATATGGATGAAAATACAGACTTGTTGAATTTAAGGGAAATTCATAAGTTTAAGAAAATGAGACGAGTGAAGAGCTTTTCAGATGGTTCTATTTTTGAATTGACAAATTATCCTCCAGCTCCCTAAATTTATTTTTTTGGTGTAGTTGTTTGAAATTCTTTCAAATAAAATGGTTCAAAGTAGGCTACATCTACAAAATTATTTTGAGCATAAGCTTTTTCTGCAAACAGAATCATATTTTCAGCTAGCGGAACTAAATTGTCGATAAAACGTGCGTTGGAGTGGGTGAGTGTGGTCTTGCATTTTTCAGCACCATTACCAAAGAAATAGACCGAATGATTAGCAAGTATTTCAGCATATGATTCTGTATCAATAATGTCTGCAGAAATTTCGCGTTTAATTTCCCCTTGTTCATTGTAAAAAGCAGCATAAACTTCCATGCGGCGTGCATCTATCATTGGGCAGAACAATACATTTTCCAGCTTGTCTGCTGATTTCAACGCCTGAGATGTGAGTACTTCTAATGTACTAACTGCAATTAATGGAATATCATAACCATAGCACAACCCCTTGGCTGTGGAGACGCCTATTCGCAAGCCGGTATATGATCCGGGACCACTGCTTACGGCTACTGCATCAAGTTTTTTTCCCTCTTTTTTCATTACTTCCAGAGCTTCTGCAATAAAAACGCTCAGTAAAGCTGCGTGATTCATTCCATCGGCATTTGATTTGGTGAAAATACAAGTTCCGTTTTCACTCAAAGCTACTGAGCAAACGTTGGTAGATGTTTCAATATGGAGAATGATTGGGTGATTCATGATTAAGAATTTCGTTCTGGAAAAGAATAATATTTTGTTTGGCAAAAGTACAAAATTTTCGTAGATGAAAAAAAATAAATCCCTGCTTCCAAGTGAAAGCAGGGATTTATTAGGAATCCTATTTTGAATAATTATTTCAAAGTTACCTTTAACGGATTTTTAGCGCGTAATGCAAAATTATCAACCGCATTAAACCAATCATTATTTGTAGGAAATTTCCATTTGCTCCATCCACCACCAAAATAATACGTAAAAGTGCTACCAACATTATAATCAGATATAAGTAAAAAATGGTCGTTCTTCTTTTTACTTTCGATTAAAGAAGTTGGAGCTACAACACCTACATAATTAGTTCCTGAAGGTATACCTGCATCAGAAACTGCATTTTCAGCATAAGCAATGGCTCCCCATGTTTCATTAATTTTATTATCCAAATGAGATTTTGATATTGTTTCATGTTTATGTCCTTTTCCATCGTGTAGGAAAATTCCAGAACCTAATTGCATTTTTTGTGCTTTCCCATTATAAGTCACCACTGCTTTGTTCAATAATGAACCAGCATCAGCATTAATAGTAATGGTTTGTTTGTAGTAATCGTTACCTACTTTTACAGAATCGTAAACTAGTGTAAAAACGGTACGTAAAGGACCATTTTCCAATACTTTGTATGAGTTGAACTGATTACCAACCCACAGCGAATCTATTGCATAAGGAGCAATTCCACCACAACCTAGTGTATGAGCTACTTTGTAGAAATCCAATCCTTTCCCGTGATCGATATGATATGAAATTTCATTGTAAATGTCATCTTTATATCGTTGATCTACAACTAACTCGTCGGTACATTTTGCCCAAAAGTCAACACCATTACTTGGATTTTCTTTAGCCAAAGCTGGACCGTACATGCGATAAGCTCCGAAATCATTTTCCCATGCAAAATCATCCTTGCGTTCTGGAACAAATCTTCCATAAGTTTTAGCTTTTACTGAGGTAGGTGTACCTTGTTTAAACGAATAAGTTGAAGAACCATTGGCTTTTACGTCAACTTGAAAAAGTACAGATTCTACTTTCTTTTCGTTGTTTAAAACCAATTGATATGCTACTTCCTGACCTTTAGCATTTTTCAGAATGTATTTCTTTGATTCAAAATTAGCTTTGATTTTAGCAATTTTAACTTCTACTAATTCTCCCATTCTGTTAGTATTGGTGCTATTTGTTACAACAATTTTTTGTTGAGCAAATACCCCAGAAACAAATAGGAGCGAGGCAACTATAAAAAATCCGTTCCTTTTCATAACTATCAATTGTGAATTATGAATTATTTAGGTTGTTTTCCAATATAAGCCAAAATACCTCCGTCAACATAAAGTACGTGACCATTTACAAAATCAGAAGCAGGCGATGCAAGGAATACAGCTGGACCTACTAGATCTTCAGGTGTTCCCCAACGTGCAGCTGGAGTTTTTGCAATAATAAACTGATCGAATGGGTGACGTGAGCCATCAGCCTGAAGTTCGCGCAATGGAGCAGTTTGAGGGGTTGCAATGTAACCCGGTCCGAGTCCGTTACACTGAATATTGTATTCGCCATATTCCGAAGCAATATTTTTGGTTAGCATTTTCAAACCACCTTTGGCTGCAGCATAAGCCGCAACTGTTTCGCGACCAAGTTCACTCATCATTGAACATATGTTGATAATTTTTCCAGCACCTCTTTTCATCATTGATGGAATAACCGCTTTGGCACAAATAAATGGACCATTCAAGTCAATATCAATTACCTGACGGAATTCGGCTGCCGACATTTCGTGCATTGGAACACGTTTAATAATACCTGCATTGTTTACCAAAATATCAATTTCGCCAACTTCTGCTGCAATCTGAGCAACCATTGCGTTGATTTGATCTTCCTTAGTAACGTCAGCGACATAACCGAAAGCCTTGATGCCATCGGCCTCGTAAGCTGCAATTCCTTTGTTTACCAAATCCTGGTTGATGTCATTAAAAACAATGGTTGCACCACCTTTGGCCAAACCGCAAGCAATTGCGTAACCAATACCATAAGAAGCTCCTGTTACAAGGGCTACTTTTCCTGTTAAATCAAATTGAATCATTTTTTGTTTATGTTTACCCCTAACCCCTAAAGGGGAATAAGGAATGTTTATATAAAATTATAATTTAAATTTTGTAATCAAAAGTCCTCTTTAGGGGATTTAGGGGTTTATCTTAATTCTGTGTGTTTATAGAAATCCTGATCACTGTAGTCTAAGTTTTCGCCGGCCATACCCCAAATAAAGGTATAATTGCTGGTTGCAGCTGCTGAGTGAATGGACCATTCAGGAGAAATTACAGCTTCGTCGCCTTTCATCCAAATATGACGGGTTTCAGTTGGTTCACCCATAAAATGACATACCGCTTGTCCTTCAGGAACTTCAAAATAAAAATAAGCTTCCATTCTACGGCTATGAGTGTGCGCTGGCATAGTATTCCAAACACTTCCAGGAGCTAATTCAGTCATACCCATTTGAAGCTGGCAAGTTTCCAATACTTGACAAACCAACATTTTGTTGATATTACGGTGATTAGCAGTTTCCAAAGAGCCCATTTCAGCTACAATAGCATCGGCTTTGGTGATTTTTCTATCGGGGAATGTTTTATGAGCTGGAGCAGAATTAAAATAAAATTTAGCCGGATTTTTTGGATCAATGCTTTCGAAAGTAACCTTACGATCGCCTGCACCAAGATACAAAGCTTCTTTAAAGCCTAATTCAAAAATAATTCCGTCAACAGTTATTTTTCCAGCACCACCAACGTTGAAAGTTCCAAATTCGCGGCGAGTAAGGAAAAAATCTGATTTCAACGGATCAATAGCTTCAAGCGTCAAAACCTGATTTACTGGCATTGCTCCACCAACTACTAATCTGTCGTAAAGGCTGTAAACCATGTTTACTTCATCTACTGTGAAGATTTTTTCAATTAAATGTTCTTTGCGTAATCGAGCGGTATCATAACCTTTTGCATCTTGTGGATGTGAGGCGTACCGGATTTCATAATTTGTTTTCATTTTATATTTATTGAATTGAGTTATTTCGATGTTGGATACTGCAAATTGGTCAACCAAAAATACTGGTTATTTCAGTCATATTAAGGAATAAGAAACAAATTATAAAATACGTTTACAACTATTAACGTTGAAACTGTTGGGTTGTTTCAAACACACGAATAGCCTAAGTTGAATACTTAAGCTGAAATGATTTATAAGGGAAAAATGGACTAATTTGGGATAAATTAGATTGTCGAAATTTATTTGACTTTAAGTAGCCATGCAAAATTTAACGACAGATTTAAGTTGTTGGAATTAGCGTAATAATCGCGTTTGCTGTTAGAGTAAATATCGCTCAAAGCATAATAAGCTCTGGTGTCGAGTTGGAAAACGTTTCCTTTAATATTAACCATGAATCCAAAACCTGCACAAAGTCCGTAATCAAAGGGATTTTGAATAGAAGTAACGTGCTGAACATCAGTTGAGCCATGTAAGCCGTTTTTTATAATTTTCTCAGATAACAAATAACTGATTTTTGGGCCTAGATTGAAAAATACCCGATTGTTTTTTCCAATATAGATATGAGTAAGAAACGGTAATTCTATGTAATTAAGCTGTCTACTGAAAAGGCTATCTTTTTCTGTCCACCCACGTTGTGAGAAATTAAGTTCAGCTTGCATTCCTACATTTTTTTCAGCAATATAGCGAAAAACAATTCCGGCATTAGATCCAAGTATGTACGATTGCGTTACTTTGGGGGTAAATACAACCATAGAACCTGTAGCACCGCCGGTTACACCAATGTATATTTCCGGCTTGTCTAACCTAGCCTGAGCTGTTAATAGTAAAGTGAAAAATAAAAAAAGAAGAACGAAGTTTTTGCGCATAAAAGTGAGCCGAAAAAATATGTAAATAAATTAATCTTCAATTGTGTAAACTTGTTGGTTTACAAAGCCAGAACTGTTTGATATGCGTTCAAAGTGAGGTTTTGATTGTAAACCGCCAGAAAAGTTATATGATCCAATTTTGTTGGTGAATTTATTCCCGTATTTATTGATAAGTGATATGAAATAAGATGATAAATCATAACCCAGCAAATCAAACCGAGGTAATTCTTTACTGATAGCCTTTCCAAAATAATGTGTAAATTCTTTGTTGTATTGTTCTAGCTTTTCGGTGTTTATAGTTGTGTTAAATGGTGAAAAGTACAACCCATTTGGCAATTTTTCAGTTTGATTTTTCCAACTGTATTTTTCAAGCAGTACAACACTATATTGGCTTGAAGCTGCTTGTAAAGGAGCTAAAAATGGGCTCACGTAAGCAAATTTATCGGTATTGAATATAATCAGACTTTTTCCATCGGATTTTAATACGCTACCAAAATCAGCTACGTCCGACGTTGATAATTGAAACGTTGAATATGATTTATTGGCTCTTTTGAGTTCCTTTTTTAAATCATCTGCCCATATTTTACCTTCATCCAGTGAGCTTATGCCCGGGATTTCGGCAAATATTATATGCATGTTTTTGTATTTTCCAGAAAAGAGTTCGGTAGCTACGTTCAGTTCTGTTTCATTTCCGGGATTAAACTGAAATAAATAGGGATTAGATTCAATGTCTGATACTTTTGAACTAAACGGGATTAAAGTGCTGATTCTGTTTTCCTTGGCAAAATCGCCTATTAGTGAAACTTGATTGGTAAAAGCCGGTCCAATAATTAAATCCATTGTTTTTAATTCAGAATTAAATAGTACCTCATTTAGTTTGTCTTCAGATTTTTCGGTATCGTAGGTATAAATTTCCATTGAAATACCCTTCTGTTTGGCGGCTTTGATAGCTAATAGAGCGCCCGCATAAAAATCGACAAACCGATCGACACTTGCATCTTTCTTGTCCTGATCGAGCATAAAAGGCAGTAAAAATGCAATACGTATGACTTTGTTTTTATTCGACGAACTAGCTGTTAAGTTATTACTTAGCAATGAATTAATATCGAATGTTTGCTTGGGTGTGTTTGTTACAGTTTCTTTTTTTTGTGTCGGCAAGGTGCCTTCTTTAGCTGGAACTTTTAATTCAGTGCCAATAGTTAGTTTTACTGCCGAGGCTGGGTTGAGTGCTACAAGATCAGCTACTTCAACTTTATATCTACGACTTATTGAATATAGCGTTTCATCTGGCTCAACAATATGAGTAATAATAGATTTTTGTTCGGTTTTTCTTTCTTGAATTACAGTCTTTTGTACTTGCTCCGGAGCTGCTTTTTCAACTTCCTGTTTTGGCTCTTCCTTTGGTAATTTCGGTATGCGAAGCGACATTCCTTCGTGTAGACCAGTCTCAATTTCAGGATTGTATTTTCGAATATCTTCCTGACTAACACCATATTTGTGGCTAATTGCAAAAAGTGTTTGTTTCTTTTCAACTTTATGCTCTGTAAATTCTAGCTTAGGCTTTTTCTTGGAACTGTTTTGTATAGCAGCATTTTTCTTAACTGGGATTAATAGCTGTTGACCAGATTTAAGTCCGCTTGCAATTTCGGGATTTGCTTTAGTTATATCGTCAGGTGAGACATTGAATTTACGCCCAATTGCAAATAATCCTTCGCTTACTTTAACTGTATATTGATAATACTCAATACCGTTAATTTTTTTAGTGGAATAGTTGGTTGGCTGCCCAAAACTCTGGAAAGTTATTAGAAGAAAACCCACAAAAATATATAAAAACAACTGCTTTTTCATTTTGTCGCTTGTTACTAGTTGATTTTGAGTTATAACTGCAAAAGTACTAAAAATATACTTCACCAAGCTAAACGAGGTAATAAATCAAACTTTTTTTTGTTATTGCTAAGAAAGATGTACATTTGCATACGATAAATGTTTGTCAGTAAATAATCACGCATTCATTCATGAAAAAAAATCTTATTTTAGTTCTCGCCTGTGTAAGTTATTTGTTTACGACAGCCCAGCTTACTGTACCTGGAAATCGTATTTTATTGCACAAAAATTCTGTAGATGTGATTATTTTTGATAGCATCTCAAATCAATTAATCAGTTATGATATGCCGAATGTTATATTCTATAAATATGCTGATGCCAATTCCAATTCTAATCCAATATATCCAACTTTAAGCCCAGAAGATGGTACAGGGTACATTGTTAAAGTTGATGATGTTCCAAAAGATACTATTTGGGTTATAGATTATTGCAAACATAAACCGTTTTTAAAATCTATTGAACCTGATCTGCAATCTCCTAGTTCATGTACTGAATTAAACTTACGTATAGAATCAGCCGTACCGCTTTTGACTTATCAAACGCCAAATTCTACGACTTATTCTCTTACTCGAAAGTTTAAAATTACTTATGAAACTAAAGAATGGAACGCTAATGCATGGTTTCCTAAAACATTGACTGATTCAATTATTTTGACTAATACTTCGCCTACAAATAAGCTGATTACAACTGTACCACTTTGTGATACTAAATTTACCATCACTGGTGATCAATATGCTGAATTGCTCGGTGTTACCATTCAACCTGCTGTTATTCAGCTGTATACGGCACAAGCAGTAGAATGTCATTTGAAAGCCCTTGTTTCTGATCGTACTCGTCCTAATAACAATGAAGATTTTGCTCCGGATAAAAATGCAACTGAAATAAGTTTTTCTGTGCCGATTGATGTACAATTTTTGAGTAATGCTAATGATGCAGCTAAGTTTTTCAAATGGAGTATTTATAAAGATGGTCAATTGATTCTCACTCGTAATGATAGCGAGCACCGTTATACATTTACCGATTATGGATCATATAAAGTAGTTCTTGTTGCAAGTAGTGCCACTTGTTCCTATACTGATTCTATAACAATTAATGCTTATGAGGCTGCTATTCAGGTTCCTAACGTGTTTACACCGAATGGAGACGGTTTGAATGAAGAGTTTAGAGTTGCCTATAAATCACTTTTAGATTTCGAATGCTGGGTTTATAACCGCTGGGGACGTCAGGTATATCATTGGAATGATCCGCAAAAGGGTTGGAATGGTAAAATAAATGGGGCTGATGCGGCAGAAGGTCCTTATTTCTATGTAATTAAAGCTACAGGCTATGGGCTTGATCCGAAAACGAAACATGATCCGAAAGTGAAATCAACAATTATTCTGAAAGGTGATATCAACTTGTTGAGAGGAAGTAAGAAATAAATTAGAAGTTGAAAAATAAAAAAATCTATCTGAAGTTTCAGATAGATTTTTTTTTATTCTTGAGGTATACTATTATTACGGTTAATACTGCTCTTTTTCACTTGGGAAATCTCCCGACTTAACATCTTCTACGTAATGCTCAATCGCTTCATTCATTATTCCCTGTAAGTTAGCATATCGGCGTAGAAATCGGGGAGAGAAGTCTTGAGTCAGACCAATCATATCGTGCAATACCAATACTTGTCCATCTACGCCACCACCGGCTCCAATTCCTATAACTGGTATTGTGAGTTCTGAAGCAACTTGCTGTGCCAATTTAGCTGGAATCTTTTCTAAAACGATTGCAAAGCAGCCAGCTTCTTCCAGTAGATGAGCATCTCTAATTAGTTTTTCAGCTTCTTCGTCTTCTTTAGCTCTAACGGCGTAAGAACCATATTTATTTATGGATTGAGGCATTAAGCCTAGATGTCCCATAATAGGTATCCCTGCGCTTAAAATTCGTTTAACAGATTCCAGAATTTCTTCTCCACCCTCCAATTTTAAGCAATCCCCATGTGTCTCTTTCATAATTCGAATAGCCGACGAGAGAGCTTCTTTTGAATTTCCCTGATAGCTACCAAAAGGCATATCTACTACAACTAACGCTCTTTTTACACCTCTAACAACAGATTTTGCAAAAAAGATCATTTGATCCAATGTAATAGGTAGGGTAGTGATATTTCCGCACATAACATTTGAAGCAGAATCACCTACCAAAATAATATCAACTCCTGCCTGATCAACTATAGTACCCATAGTATAATCATATGCGGTTAACATACTTATTTTTTCGCCACGCTGCTTCATTTCCAACAGTCGCTGGGTTGTTACTCGCCTTGAGTCTTCGCTGTGTATTGACATGCTTTTTTTAATGTATTTGTTTGAGTGCACAAAGATATAGATTATAATTTTTAATTTTCAATTTCATTCCTTTTTTATGAGAAATAAACATTTTTAACTCACATAATGAGATAGTTATACGAAATCATAAAAAATCAAGCTGATAATTCACGATATTAATTCCTTTTTTCGCATTTTAAACTTATCTTTGCAGACTGTTTTTCAAGCTATGCGGTCTGTATTTAATACTAAATTATGAAAGAAAGATTTACATTTTTGCGAGGATCAGATGTATTTTCACATCTTACAAATATGAAATATATACCACGTTGGGTTGTATTATCATTTGATGTTTTTCTATGTGTATTTTCTTACTTCGTTTCACATTATATTTCTATACGGCTGTTTAATAGCGAATTAGATACAAGAGCTCTTTCGATGTATGACCGAATGTGGGCGATTGTTGGATTACAAATAGTTTTTTTCTGGTTATTTCATACCTATTCCGGTGTTTTACGATATTCTGGCTATGTTGATGCAACAAAACTCTTGTTTGCAGTTAGTTTTAATATTGGCCTTTTATCTGCAGTTAACTTTATTGTTTGTATAGTTACTTCGCAGTGCATGTTTTATTATACAACATTACTTATTTATGCTGTATTATCTTTTCTGCTTCTTTTTATTTTGCGACTGACAGTAAAATCTATTTATGACTATTTTACTCAAAATTCGGGTCAAGTTACTCCTGTAATGATTTTTGGGACGCAATCTGCTGCCATAGGTATTGGGAAAATGTTGCACTCGGCCGATGATAATAAGTACAAACTAGTAGGATTTATTGACGATGATAAAAATGCTACCCAACGGGTTATTATGGGTGTTAAGGTCTATCATTTGGACGAAAATACCGTGAAAAAAGTAGTTGCTCACAAGGCGAAAGCAATTATAGTTTCTCCTAATAAAATGTCTCAAATTGATCCAAATTCTGATTTGGATATTTTTATAAATAATAAGTTATCAGTGCTTACTTTACCTCCTATGAGTATTTGGCAAAATGATATGCCATCCATTAAACAAATTAAATCCATACAGATTGAAGACTTACTCGAGCGACCTAAAATTGATATCTCAAGTGAGAATATTGCCAAGGAATTAAAATCAAGAGTAATACTAATTACTGGTGCTGCTGGCTCGATTGGTAGTGAAATTGTTCGTCAGGTAATTCAATATAAACCGAACCTGATTATTTTGCTAGATCAGGCTGAGTCGCCAATGCATAGTTTGAAATTAGAGTTGGAGGAACAATATCCGGATCAAAATTTCAGTGCTTTTTTAGGAGATGTGCGTAATAGGGAGCGTATGGAATATATGATAGAAATGTTCCGCCCAGATTTTGTATATCATGCAGCCGCTTATAAACATGTTCCTCTGATGGAAGACAATCCTGTTGAAAGTATACAGGTGAATGTAAAAGGAACAAAAATTATGGCCGATTTGGCCGTAAAATATAAAGTGCAGCGTTTTGTAATGGTGTCGACAGATAAAGCAGTGAACCCTACAAATGTAATGGGAGCTTCTAAACGAATTGCAGAAATATATGTTCAGTCTTTATTTCGTAAGCTTGAAGCAGATGGAAATAATGTTACTAAATTTATCACCACACGTTTTGGAAACGTATTAGGCTCAAACGGGTCTGTAATTCCTCATTTTAAAAATCAGATAGAGAAAGGCGGTCCTGTAACAGTGACACATCCGGAGATTATCAGGTATTTTATGACTATTCCTGAAGCTTGTATGCTTGTTCTTGAAGCAGGCGCTATGGGTGAAGGTGGTGAGATCTTTATTTTCGATATGGGTAGCCCTGTTAAAATTGTAAATCTGGCTCGCAAAATGATTCGATTAGCTGGTTACATTCCGGAAGTTGATATTAAAATTGAGTATACAGGTTTACGTCCAGGTGAGAAGCTATATGAAGAACTTTTAAATCAAAAGGAAATTACAACGCAAACTCATAATCCCAAAATTATGATTGCCAAAGTACAAGAATATGACTATGAATCAGTGTCACTACAAATTGATGAATTGATTCAATACAGTTCTATGTGCAAGAATTTTCTGACAGTTTCACTTATGAAAAAGATAGTTCCAGAGTTTTTGAGTAAAAACTCTCAATATGAACGTCTTGATGTGTAATCTTTTATTTTATTGATGTTGAAAACAATGCTTTATTTAAACAATTTTGTACACGAATACCCTGCTTTTTCAGTACTGGTTTCTTTTGTCTTGGGATTGTGTTTTATGCCAATGGTTATAAATATAGCCAAGAAAAAGAGTTTTGTTGTAAAACCAAACAAACGAACATCTCACGAAGGAATAATTCCCAATATTGGTGGAATTAATATCTTTATATCTTTTTTTCTAACCGTCTTTTTGTTTTCATTTGGTATAATAAATCAGCTTCAATTTGTTATTGTCGGTGTTTTAGTCATATTAATTGTTGGGTTTGTAGATGATTTAATAGACATTAAAGCATCCTGGAAATTGGTTGGTGAACTGATATCTGCTTTTTTTCTGATAGTTGTAGCTGATATACGATTGTCGCATTTACATGGTTTTTTAGGTGTTTATGAATTGTCATTTACATCAAGTTATCTGCTTTCTTTCTTTGTTTTTGTTGTGATAATCAATGCACTTAATCTGATTGATGGTGTTGATGGGCTTGCTTCAGGATTAGGAGTATTGTATTCTATATTTTTTGCCTTCTACTTTAAACTAACTGGAAGAATTGATCTGGCTATTTCAGCCTTCACTCTGGTGGGTTCGTTAACTGTATTTTTTATTTATAATGTATTTGGTGGTAAGCGAAAGATATTCATGGGCGATTCTGGTTCATTATTACTGGGTTATATGACTACGCTTTTTGTTTTTGAATTTTGTGAAATGAATGCGTACCCTGTAAAATACCATTTGCAAGATGTATTTTACATGAATGCTGCTCCAGCTGTTGCAATTTGTGTGTTGTCTGTACCATTGTTTGATACTATACGGGTTATGCTTACACGTATAAAAAAAGGGGTATCACCTTTTCATCCAGATAGAAATCATATTCACCACCTGTTGTTGAAGACCGGATTGAAACATCGTCAAGTGACACTTGTTCTTTTATTTGTTTCAATTTTATTTATAGCATTAGGAATTATTGGACGTAACTGGGCAATTGGTGTGTTAGTATTAGTGGCTTTTACTATTGCAATAACTCTAACTTACTTTTTATGGCGTTCTGTAGACCATAAGAAGTTAGTCGGCAAACAAAAATAATTTCTGACAATTTGTCACTAAAAAATGAACTTTTGCGAAAGTTATAACTATGATTTCAGTAGAACAACTTACTGTTGAATTTGGCGGATCGCCACTTTTTGATGAAATAAGCTTTTTGGTCAACCCAAAAGATAAAATAGCTCTTGTGGGAAAAAATGGAGCAGGAAAAACAACTTTACTCCGTATTTTTTCCGGCAAACAACTCCCAACCAAAGGCAAAATTACTATCCCCAAAGACCTTACCATTGGTTATTTACCTCAGCACATGATTCACAATGAGGGAACCACTGTGATGCAGGAAGCGGAAAAAGCCTTTGAACACATTACTGAGCTTCAGGATCAGATTGAGCAAATGAACGTTGATTTGGCTGAGCGCACCGATTACGAAAGCGACGCATATCATGAGTTGATTGAACGCTTGACGCATGCTAATGAACATCTCCAAATTATCGGAAATGGGAATTTCTATGCCGAGATTGAAAAGACTCTGCTGGGTTTAGGTTTCTTACGTACCGATTTTGACCGCCAATGCTCCGAGTTTAGTGGTGGATGGCGTATGCGTATTGAGTTGGCAAAGATTTTATTGCAACGTCCTGACGTGCTGCTACTCGATGAGCCTACCAATCACCTCGATATAGAATCCATTCAATGGCTTGAGAACTTTCTTGTAACGTCAAATGGAGCTATTGTATTGGTTTCGCACGATAGAGCTTTTATCGACGCTGTAACCACGCGCACCATTGAAATTTCCCTTGGAAAGATTTACGACTATAACGTCAACTACTCCAAATACATGCAATTGCGCATTGAACGCCACGACCAACAAGTGCGGGCTTATGAAAATCAGCAGAAAATGATTGCTGATACCGAAGAGTTTATTGCTCGCTACCGCTATCAGGCTACCAAAGCCATTCAGGTGCAATCGCGCATCAAGCAATTGGATAAACTGGAGCGAATTGAAGTAGACCTTGAAGATAATTCACGCTTAAGTTTGAAGTTTCCACCCGCTCCACGGTCAGGTAGTATACCGGTAGAAATAGAACATCTGACAAAGGCTTATGGACCGCAGGTGATTCTGGATAACGTTGCCATGATTATCAATAGGGGCGAGAAAGTTGCTTTTGTAGGTAAAAATGGTGAAGGTAAGAGTACGTTGGTGAAGTGTATCATGGACGAAATAGAATACTCCGGAACCATGAAGTTGGGTCATAATGTGAAAATTGGCTATTTTGCCCAAAATCAGGCTTCGTTGCTCGATGAAAACCGAACTGTTTTTGAAACCATCGATTATGTAGCTACAGGCGATGTTCGGACTAAGATTCGCGATATATTGGGTGCCTTTATGTTTGGTGGCGAGGCTTCGGATAAAAAGGTAAAGGTACTTTCAGGAGGCGAACGCAGCCGTTTGGCTATGATTCGTTTGTTGTTGGAGCCGGTCAACTTACTTATTTTGGATGAACCTACCAATCACCTCGATATGCGCTCGAAGGATGTATTGAAAGAAGCTATCAAAGCATTCGACGGTACGGTTATCGTTGTATCGCACGATCGTGAGTTCCTTGACGGATTGGTCACCAAGGTATATGAATTCGGAAATAAGAAGGTGCGCGAGCATTTGGGTGGAATCTACGAATTCCTTCAATACAAACGCATGGATAGTTTGCGCGACCTGGAAATTGCGAATTCGTTGAAGAGTGCTGCCGACAACAAGGACAAAGTGGTGTCGGAAAATAAACTTAGTTACGAAGCTCGTAAGGAGCTGAACCGTAAAATAAAGAAAGCCGAAAGAGCAGTGGAAGATATTGAAAATACCATCGCTGCTATTGAAGCTGAACTTGCCGACATGGATAAGCAACTGGAAAAGCCCGAGAAAGCTTCCGATACTGAATATATTCTGCTTTATCAACGCAAAAAACGAGAATTGGAACAAAAAGTATACGAGTGGGAGCTACTTAGTGAAGAGTTGGAGCAATTGTCAATTGACTAATGTGACAATGTTTGTAATAAGATAATGCGCCAAAAATACCAATTAATTCAACCATGCCAAAACTATATTTAATACCAACATCGCTTGGTGAATGTTCTTTCGATAGCATTCTGCCAGCTGCCAATACTCAGATTGTAACTGATTTGAAGTACTTCATTGTTGAGGATGTGCGCACAGCGCGTCGTTTCCTAAAAAAAACGAATCCGGCTATCGATATTGATACATTGACTTTCTTTATTCTTAACCAACACACTACGCCCGAGGAATTGAGCGGTTTTCTGAAGCCAATGTTTAGTGGTAACGATATGGGTGTGCTTTCCGAAGCCGGTTGTCCTGCCATTGCCGACCCCGGTGCGGATGTAGTAGCAATTGCTCAACGCAATAATTTTACGGTTGTTCCGCTGGTTGGTCCTTCTTCTATTTTACTTTCGCTTATGGCTTCGGGTTTCAATGGACAAAGCTTTGCCTTTGTGGGTTATTTGCCTATTCAGCCTGACGAACGCTCCAAAGCCTTGAAAAAGCTCGAATCGCGTGTTTATGCCGAAAATCAATCGCAGATTTTTATCGAAACGCCTTATCGCAATATGAAGATGGTGGACGAGATTCTAAAAGCTTGTCAGCCTAACACCCGCCTATGCATTGCCGTTGACATTACTCTCCCTACAGAATATATCAAAACCAAAACTATCAAAGAGTGGAAAAATCAACTTCCGGAGTTGAGCAAAAGACCCTGCATTTTTTTGTTGTACAAATAGCTTAAATGTTTGATATTTAATGTTAAACGTGCAATTGTAGGATTTTAAATTCTATCTTTGCAGCAAATTTTGTTTAGTCGTTTATTGTGGATGATGAAAATCATGAGTAAAAAAATAGAGCCGAAGCCACTCACCTTACAATCTATTGTTGAATATTCCATTCGTAACTTTGCTAAGTTACCTTCTGTTTCGTTTGTAGATGGGAATCCGATAACTTATGCCGAATTAGGCCAAAAGATGAAAGAAGTAGCAGCCTTGCTATCGTCATTGGGCTTGCAGAAAGGTGATAAAGTGGCTTTGTTGAGCCATAATATGCCTAACTGGGTGATTGCCTATTTTGCTGTAGTTTCTAACGGGCTGGTAATAGTTCCAATTTTACCGGACTTCACCCGCGAAGAAATTGATAACATAATTATTCACTCCGAGTCTAAAGCATTGTTTGTCAGCGAGCGTTTGGCGACACGCGTAGAAGGACTTGATTGGCCATTGTTGGAAGCTCGGATTTTAGTGGATGATTTGACATTAATAAGTGGAAATGCTGAAATAGAACCACTTTCAAAACCTAATAAGGTTACGGTAAAAGAAAACGATATTGCCGCCATTATTTATACCTCAGGAACAACAGGTCGTTCAAAAGGAGTTATGCTGACTCATAAAAATATAGCGTTTGTAGCTATGCAATCCTATACATTTTGCGCCATTGCCAGCACGGATGTTTTTTTATCGCTACTTCCTTTATCGCATACTTACGAAAATACCATAGGCATGGTTTATCCAATACTCTATGGTTCGTCAATTTATTACCTTGAAAAACCCCCAACTGCAGCGGCTTTATTGCCGGCACTTGCCAAAATACGCCCAACCATGATGCTTTCGGTGCCGCTAATCATGGAGAAACTGTATAAATCGCAAATTCAAAGTAAATTTACCGGAAACAGGTTTAAGCGAATGATTTATAAAACGCCTGTTTTCCGAAAAATAATTCACCGTGTTGCGGGTAAAAAGCTGTATCATACTTTTGGCGGACGATTGAAGTTTTTCGGCATTGGTGGTGCAAAGCTCGATTCGCGCGTTGAACGTTTCTTGAAAGAGGGTCATTTCCCTTATGCTATTGGATATGGTCTTACCGAGACTGCTCCCTTACTAGCAGGTGCAGGTGTGCTGCAAACAAAGTTACAATCTGCTGGGTTTGCCGTTCAGGGTGTAGAATTAAAAATTCATGATCCGGATAAGAATGGAATGGGAGAGATTTGGGCAAAAGGACCCAATGTGATGCGTGGGTATTATAAAAACCCAGAAGCTACTAAGGAAGTGCTTACTCCAGATGGATGGTTTCGTACGGGGGACTTTGGTAAGTTTAAATCGCTGAAACGCTTATATATTAAGGGGCGTATGAAAAATACGATTGTTGGAGCAAGTGGCGAAAATATTTATCCTGAAGATATTGAAAGTATTATTAATAATCACAAATTGGTTGTAGAGTCTTTAGTTGTTGAAGAAGATGGCTTTTTAGTGGCAAAGATTTTGGTTGATATTGAGGAGCTTGAGAAGAGTATTGAGCATATCAAGTCCGTTATTGAGGATAAAAAAGAGAAACATAAAATGTGGACTCAACATTTGAAACAAGAGATAAACTCTAAACTTAACCGGGTTTCGCAAATCAATAGGGTGGATATAATGGATAAACCATTTGAAAAAACGGCTTCACATAAAATTAAACGATTTATGTACTCCAAAGTAGATCATAAAAAAAGAGCTAATAAATAGCTCTTTTTTTATTTTTTCATTTCTCTGTCGATGGCTCGCTTATCTTCTTTTTCCTTGAGCGACTGACGTTTGTCATAGTTTTTCTTTCCCTTCGCAATTCCAATCTCAAGCTTTGCCAGACCTTTGTCGTTAATAAACATTTTTGTTGGAACTATGGTGTTTCCGGTTTCTTTAGTTGCTTTCGATAGTTTATGCAATTCCCGTTTTGTGAGGAGTAGCTTGCGGTCGCGACGCACATCGTGATTATTATATGAGCCAAAGAAATAAGTGGCAATATGCATGTTTCTCACCCACAACTCATCATTTATAAAAGTACAATAGGTGTCAGACAATCCAGCCTTACCATCGCGGATTGACTTTATTTCGGTGCCATAAAGCTGAATGCCTGAAACAAACTTGTCCAGAATTTCGTAGTCGAAGGTGGCACGCTTATTTTTTATTAATATATTCGATTTTTTGAACATTTTTTTGATATTTTGCTCAACAAAAGTACACAATACAAACTAATAATTCATAAACTGCAATTCATAATTAACATTTTTGGGTTGATTAATTTATATAAAGCTTAGTTTTATATATTTATTGCTGTTTTAGCTGAATTTTGGTTTTTTACTTTTAAAATATTCAGTATATTTGTTGTCCGTTAAAATATGGATAGTTCTGAATATAAATGTGTGAGTAAGGACTTTGAAACGAAAATAAATAGAGAATGGATTCAGAAATTAAATTAAGTATTACCGGGCTGGTTTATAATCAAACTATTGCAGGTACCTATGGGTTGGTGATGAGCGAGGTAGAAGGGAATCGTAGGTTTTCTGTAATGATTGGAGAGCCTGAAGCACAGTCTATTGCACTTAAACTCAATAATAAAAAATCACCCCGCCCGCTAACTCACGACCTGATTAAAAATATACTAAATACTTTTGATGCAAAATTGCAGAAAGTGCTTATTTATGATATGGTTAGCGATGTATTTTTTTCGGAATTACAGATTCAAAAAGGTGATGAGATTCTCATTGTAGATGCACGGACTTCGGATGCAGTGGCTTTAGCTGTGCGCTCCGATTGTCCAATTTTCATTAAGTCTGAGATTCTTGAGATAGTTGGTACTGAAATAGAGCCGGCAACCGATGACGAAAATACGGATATGGATGAAGTAACTGCAGATTTGTCGAAGGATGATTTGGAGCTTCTTTCTATTGAAGAATTGGAAGAATTGCTCAAAGTTGCTTTAGTGGAAGAAAAATATGAGTTGGCGGTGAACATACGCGATGCAATTAAAAGTAAAAAAAATAAATAGTTCTATTTAATAAATATATTGGAAATCATGGGATTAAAGTTTCGTCTCACACTTTTAAGCTTTTTGCAGTTCTTTATTTGGGGCTCCTGGCTAATTACTATAGGGGGTTATTGGTTTCAAAATAAAGGTTGGTCGGGTACCGAGTTCGGTGCTATATTTTCAACCATGGGAATTGCTTCGCTATTTATGCCGGCGTTGACAGGTGTTATTGCTGATCGTTGGGTAAATGCTGAGAAGTTATTGGGTGTATTCCATTTGCTGGGTGGCGTTTGTCTGTTTTTAGTTCCGCAAATGCAAAATCCAACTCAAATGTTTTCATTGATGTTGTTGAATATGATGTTTTATATGCCAACTATATCGCTGTCAATCACCGTTTCATATTCAGCCATGAAAAAAGCTAATATGGATATTGTAAAAGAATATCCACCTATTCGGGTGTTTGGAACAATCGGATTTATTGTAGCAATGTGGACAGTTAGTTTAATGAAAATTGAAACTTCTTCCATGCAATTTTATGTAGCATCAATAGCTGCATTTGTGCTTGGTATTTATTCGTTTACCTTGCCAAAATGCGATGTAAGTAAAAATGTTGAAAAAAAGACCTTGGTAGATACACTTGGTTTAAAGGCTTTTTTGCTGTTTAAAGATAGTAAAATGGCTTTATTCTTTATCTTTTCTATGCTTCTTGGAGCTGCACTTCAACTTACAAATGCGTATGGTGACACGTTTTTGCACGATTTTGCCAAAATTGACGCTTACAAAGGGCTCACAGCTATTAAATATCCAGCTATCATCATGTCAATTTCTCAGATGTCTGAGACCTTATTCATTCTTACAATACCATTTTTTCTGAGAAAGTTCGGTATTAAAAAAGTAATGCTATTTAGTATGATTGCTTGGGTGTTTCGGTTTGGATTATTTGGGTTTGGAAATCCTGCTGATGGACTTTGGATGATTATTCTTTCGTGTATTATTTACGGTATGGCTTTCGACTTCTTCAATATATCAGGATCGTTGTATATTGAAACGCAGACCGATTCAAGTATCAGAGCCAGTGCACAGGGTGTGTTTATGATGATGACAAATGGTTTTGGTGCTATTATGGGAAGCTCATTAAGTGGGTTGCTTATAGATCATTATTTTAAGGCTGAAAACGGAGATTTTCAATGGCAGGGAATTTGGTTTACTTTTGCGGCTTATGCGTTGGTTGTTGCCATTTTGTTTGCTATCTTCTTTAAACACAAACACAATCCTAACGAATTACAGAATATAAATCATTGATCAATCAATGTGTAAACAATAAAGCCGGAAAATGAATTATCATTTTCCGGCTTTATTGTTCTCTGTTGTCAATTGTTTATTTTTAATTAAAACGGTACTTCATCGTTTCTGCCACTTCCTAGTGGATTTGATGGGGTAATGATAGAACCTTCTGCATAAAAGTTAGAAGCCACAGCAGCTGAATCATTCATTTTTGAAGAAATTACCTGATATCCAGAGTCAAAAGGATTGTCATCTTTGTCGCGGTCATCTTTGTTCATGAATTTTGCGTAAGCACCTTTAAACTTCAACTGAACATCACCGGTTGCACCATTACGATGTTTTGCTATAATAATTTCGGCAATCCCCAGTAAGGAATTTCCTTGTGCATCTTCAGTCAGATGATAATATTCCGGGCGGTGAATAAAGCAAACCATATCGGCATCCTGCTCAATAGATCCGGATTCACGAAGATCGGAAAGCTGAGGGCGTTTTCCTTCAAGTCCAGAGCGGCCTTCAACTCCACGATTCAACTGTGATAACGCAATGATTGGAATGTCCAGCTCTTTTGCAAGTCCCTTAAGCGATCGTGAAATAATACTTACCTCTTGCTCGCGACTACCAAAACTCATACCGCTCGCATTCATTAATTGTAAGTAGTCAATGATTATACATTGTACATGATGTTCTTTCACCAATCGGCGTGCTTTACTTCTGAGTTCAAAAACCGATAAACTGGGTGTGTCATCCACGTAAATAGGAGCGTCAATTAACGCTTTAATGTCTTTATCTAATTTGTTCCACTCTTCGGGTTCAAGACGCCCATTTTTTACTTTTTCTCCTTCCAGTTCGCAAACATTCTGAATTAAACGGTTTACTAACTGAACGTTTGACATCTCGAGCGAGAATACTGCAACCGGAGTATTGTGATCTACGCCCATGTTTTTAGCCATGGAGAGTACAAATGCAGTTTTACCCATCGCAGGACGAGCTGCCATAATTATTAAATCGGATCGTTGCCAGCCTGACGTAATCTTATCTAAACCATGGAAACCTGTTGCCACGCCACTTGTACCTTGTTTTTCGGCAGCAGCTTGCATACGGTGTATGGCTTCTTCAATTATCGGATTAATTTGCGTAACATCCTTTTTGAGATTTCGTTGTGAAACTTCAAAGAGCATGCCTTCAGCTTCTTGCATCAGGTCGTCCACATCCGATTTGTCATCAAAAGCTTTGGTCTGAATTTCGGTGGAAATGCGTATCAGTTCGCGCGCCAGAAACTTTTGAGTAATGATTCGGGCGTGGTATTCTAAGTGAGCTGCTGATGATACTTTCGCAGTTAGCAAAGTGATATAATAGGGTCCACCCACATCGTCAATGGTTCCACTTTTGCGTAATTGCTCAGTAACCGTGTGCATATCAACAGGCTCTTGATGCATAGCCAGAGTGGTTATTGCTTCAAAAATTTTTTGATGCGCAACTTTGTAGAAACATTCAGGTTTTAAAATTTCTGCAATAAGCGAATAGGCATCTTTTTCAATCATGATGGCACCCAACACAGCTTCTTCCAGTTCGGGAGCTTGTGGTGGAAGTTTGCCAAATTCATTTGCCGGGATAGGAGTGGGGCCTGTTGGTTTCTTTGTGTAGTTGCGTTTTTCAGCCATTTTTCAATTTGCTATTTTCAATTTTTGAATTACTATTTTGGGGGATTCAAAAGTACTAAAGTTTTTTGATAGTTTCATATTAAATTTTTCAACAAATTATGCACAATCTATCTGCTTTTTAGTCCATAATTTTCAGTTGGAATGTTTTTAGAAATAATAAAAAATGATTATCTTTGAATGATTATTTTATGTTTTGAGTAAAACAATAAACACTTTCACTAAAATGCTTTTATATCCCAATGCCAAAATAAATTTAGGGCTTAACGTGGTTGAGAAACGCTCTGATGGCTACCACAATATTGAAACGGTTTTCTATCCCATTGGACTTTGTGATGCGCTTGAAATTGAGCCATCTGAAACTTGCACCGATTATAGTTTTTCGTCTTCCGGAATTGCCATTGATGGTGATCCTGAAGACAATTTAATTGTAAAAGCCTATCACTTATTGCGTTCTGGCTATCAATTTCCGGCTGTGGATATTTCGCTGGTGAAGCAAATTCCATTTGGCGCTGGTTTAGGAGGCGGATCGTCAGATGCAGCTTTTATGCTTAAGGCATTGAACCAGTTGTTTGAGTTGAAAATTACGCCTGGTAGGCTTGAGAAATTAGCTGTGAAACTGGGTGCTGATTGTCCTGTTTTTATAAAAAATAAGCCAGTTTATGCTACTGGTATTGGTAATGTCTTCAGTCCTCTTAAATTGTCATTGAAAGGTTACTTTCTCTTGTTGATTAAGCCTGATATTCACGTGTCAACTCCCGAAGCTTATTCGCTGGTTGTGCCGGAAAAACCTCAAATTTCGCTATTAGATTTAATTCAACAGCCAATAATAGATTGGAAATCAGCCATAAAAAATGACTTTGAAAAATCGGTTTTCGCTAAATATCCTGCTGTTGAAAAAATTAAAAATAACTTGTACGAAATGGGGGCGGTGTATGCTTCTATGTCGGGTTCAGGATCCTCGGTTTATGGGATTTTTGAAAGCGTACCTGAAATGAATAATTTGTTTGATGGGTGTTTCGTTGCCGGTGGAATATTGGATTGATTTTGAGGTTTTTGTAAAATATAATATATTCATTGGAGTTGATTTCGGTCGGACAAACTTATCGTTAATCAGCTTCTTTGTTGTCAGTAAATAATTAAAAAAACGCTTGCCTAATCCAAGAAATTGTAGTACTTTAGTGCGATTTTTTAGATAGAAATAAAATTAAAAAATAGATGATTGATCAAGACAGAATTATTAAGGTAAACATTGACGAAGAAATGAAGTCTTCGTACATCGATTATTCCATGTCG